>Ga0209125_1000552_pt1 | contig 46075 bp, 46 predicted proteins | sample BarGraIncub1131A_FD_184503 | JGI IMG/M metagenome (GOLD analysis project Ga0209125, IMG submission 184503) | Arctic peat soil microbial communities from Barrow, Alaska - Barrow Graham LP Incubations 11-31A (SPAdes) (version 2) | ecosystem: Environmental > Terrestrial > Soil > Wetlands > Peat... | reverse complement strand
CCCCGGCAATCCACTCACCGCCGAAATCTCAATCCCTTACAATGCCATTTCTTAACCTATCAACCCACATCCCAAAGCCATTCCGCCTAACTCCCCTTCAGGCTCATACCTGAATTGGAAAATACTACTCCACCCCTTCATTCGCCGCATTGTTTACCTTTTTGCTGACCGGGTAAGCCTCCATCAACTGCTCCGGGTACGGCCCAATTAAGGTGTGTAGGCGGTTAATGTCAGTGACAGCGGGGTCCAGCCATTCAGCGTAGTTTTCCACTGGGATGATGATCGGCATACGGTTGTGGATCTCAGCAACCAGAGCGTTCGGTGAAGTGGTCAGGATCGCAAAGGTAGCCACGTCACCAGCTGGGCCTTGCCAATATTCCAGCAATCCGCCCATAGCGACGGGCTGCTCGTCTTTCATGCGGATCAGATACGGCTGTTTTTGACCAGCTACGGTTTTCCACTCGTAAAACGCATCAGCTGGAACCAGGACACGACTTGATCTGAACGCACGCCGGAACATTGGCTTGATCGCTGCTGTTTCAGCCTTCGCGTTGATCGGTTTGAGGAGTGTGCCGGTAACTTTCGAACCGGCCGGAATCAGTCCCCACAGAGCCAGCAGGAAGGTGCGATTGCCTGCCTGGTCAGAGCGCACGATGGGCAGAGCTTGACTTGGTGCCAGGTTATAACGAGGACCAAAATCAAAGCCATCATCCTGGACACCGAAATGGTCTCGGTGCCGGGAGATTGGTCCATAGAGAGCGTAGCGTCCGCACATGGACAATTAGAGTACCGTGAAAATTCCCCGTTCCACCCTGTCGAGTATTCGCTCACTGGTACCAGCACACCAGCACGGACTCTTGTTGCCTTCAGCGTGGTCGTTGGGCAGTACGCTTCCCAAATTGAAGTTCGGAAAGGCCTCGGAAATAATGGCCTTTATGTCGCTCGTAGCAAGTCTCTTGCCCTTGTACGGCTTCAAAGCGGAGGCAAACATCTCGTGATTGGTCATTTGGTGCCTCAGTTATTCGTGGCCAGCAAATATGGGAAGGAAATCAAGCCGGCAGCTCGTAACTCACTTTTGTATCGGTTACGGTAACCACTCCGTGCTTCTGCAGAGCAGCCAGGAGAGAAGCCACCTCGGGTTCGGAAAGCTGTTTCTGGAAAATACCGTTAATGGTACTGCCAAGTGTTTTCACGGTTCTAGGCTTGGCGGAACCTCGCCTCTTCAGGTCGCTGACAATGACGGCCAACTTGTCAGTGGGAGTCTTCGAGTTCGCGGCCTTGACAATTGGTATCTCGGTCACGTCTTTGGAGCGGCAAGCTAGGATTTTCTTGCTCTTCAGGTGCTGGATCAGCGGGTCGAAGCCGGTGTCTTTCGAAACAATGTGGAAGTAGGCTTCCGGCTCTTTGCTGGCCAACTGGCCGATGTAATAGGCGATGTGAAAATCAAGCGCATTTGATCCGTTGCCCGTGATCTTGATGTACTCAGCGCGGTCACCCATATCCTGAAGTGCGGATGCAACCTCGAAAGTCACCTTGGTCTGGTTTGCACCCACGAAAACGATGACCTTGAAATGCTCCTCACCAAGCACCGCCATGGCGTCCGGTTGGACGTTCTCATAGTCGATCAGGACGTAGTTGGTTTTCAAGCTGGCTCCCGGCAAGAGGGGCTACGGATTCACGAAGTACACAGACGAGTGCTTACATTTCTCGCATTCGACGAAGAATTCTTTCTTCTGCTTCCGTAGCTTTGCCGGCTCATGACAGCTTGGGCACTGAGCCTTTATCGGGCTGTTCTTTTCGCATTTTTGGCAGAAGAAGTAGTAGGTGTGTGCATAGCGAAGTTCCAGCGAGGCACTTCCGCAATGCTTGCAGACGGGCGGTTTGTCGTTGCGTCCCTGTGGTTCAGTTGAGTCGGCAGCAGCAGTGACCGAGGCGCTGACCGGAGCAGGCGCAATGGCCGCAGGGATTACCTTTGGAACGGGCTCGGCTTGATCTGGAACTTCGGGGTGGGCCGGAATCGCCTTTGCCCGAATGAGAGGCTTGTTCAGGGCTACCAGGAACTCAGCGATCCGTTCTCGATTGACTTTTGACAGTTCCAGGGCGCCGGGCGCCTGAGCTTTCAACCGATTGCTGTCAATGATCTTATCCGGCACCTGGTCCGCTTTGCAGACGCTTGGTACGTGCCCAGAAGGCGGCCAGATGATCACTCCACCGTCAGAAATGGCGACGTAAAGATCGATCGGGAGTTTCTCGAAAAGCGCTTCATTCTTGGATGCTTTGCCCAAGATGCCCCGGAAAAATTTTTCCTGCAATCTAGCTTGGGTGATCGGCGAGGCCATGCCCCTGGATTGGTTTGCACCAAACCATCTGATCCATTGCCCGTCGTCCTTGATCTGGATCTTGCCATGGACGCTTTTGCTTTCGACAATCGAAAGTCCGTGCGAGTGGATGACCAGGTGATCGACTTGGGCCGCATCTCCGTCTGCCTCAAGGCGGATGCCATTGAGAATCAGGATGTCAGGATCGTTGGCGAAGAAGCGCTTGAAGTAAAAGGCCATCTGCTCTTCAGCAGCACGGCCTGTCTTGGCAAATTTGTCGTCGGATTGAAACGGGTCGAGTTCCTTGTAGATCACGCGAAGTTCCAGAGCTGATGATGAGTGGCTGTAATTCTAGACCCACGGAAGTGCTCAGGTGACAACGAAATGGGCTTCGCTCTGATACAAACCAATATCTGTGCGAACAATGGCATATCCCAAAAGCATGGCCAGTTAATGCATAATGGGAGACGTTAGCCGTGCGATCCAAAAAAATATCCGAGGTCAGAATGAAAAATTTGTTGCCGTTGTTCGCTGCTATTTGCTGCACAACTACCGCTGTAATATCCAATAGCGCCTTTGCCGAAACCTACGTCGGTGCTGGCATTGGACAAGCAAACGAAACCTATCCCAACTTCAGTGGCATCTCCAGTGCCAGCGTTCCCCTGAACGGCCTCCCGGTCGAACTTAATGGCGACGGCCATCGGACTGCGTGGAACATCTTCGCTGGATACCAGTTCACGCCGCATTGTGCAATTGAGGCTGGCTATGTTGATCTGGGCCACTACGCTGTTCACCATAGTGTCGGAACGTTCGACTTCGATCGTTCAAATAGCGCCTCATCGGCATCAGTGTCTGCCGTAGGTAAATTGCCAATCAGTGAGCGAGTGTTTATCTTAGGAAAGCTTGGCATCACCAATAATCACTTCGAGCACACCCAAGCATGCTCTGGCGGTATCTGCATCCAAGGGGGCAGTAGTAATCGCGTCCAACCTCTGTTTGGTATCGGTGTCGGTTACGCGATTGAAAAGATGACCGTTCGCTTGGAGTACAACAGTTTTGGGAAGATTTCAGAAGACAATGTTGGCGCAGCGGCCCACCTGGACTCCGTAAAAGCCGATGCTTGGCTATTAGGTTTGTCTTACGGATTCTGAGCCTTACAATCCAAGCCGCATTCGCCGTTGCTTCAGAGGATCAGACCTCGATACTGAGTCACCGTCGAAGCTGACGCTCTCAATAGATTGAACTGCGCGGCCAACGCCCATTTTCTAGGCAACCGCAAAAAGTCCTGACCGGGCAGCAACCTACGCCAGTTATCCAGGCCTTATCCACAGGGTTTGAGGCGGGATCTGTGAGAGTGAGATCGAATAGTTCCGGCCGGCAAGTGGCAAGCCTTCGGATTATCGTCGGGCTGTCAGACGTAGTGCTGATCTGAAGTCTCTGGCCGGGTAGCAGAAAACCCGCGAATTTCAAAAACCGGTTGGCGGTAAAACCTTTGGAAGCCTTGCCATTTAAGGTTTCCAGCCTTCGAGTATTTTCTACTATATATAGAGAAAGCGAAGGCAGAAGGGATGCGGCAGAATCGCCAACAGCACGGCTAAGACCATCCCGCCCCAATCCAAGTTGTCGGCTGAGCTTCGACTAAGCGGCGTAGCCTGTTACTCGATGTTCTCTTTTCTGTATATATATAGAAAAGGTCAACTTCAAGCAAAGCCTTATGCAGAGCCAGTCTCCAGAGATAGGCGACCCGCAATTTTCTGAAAATTTGTGGGTTCCTCTGTCGTCAAATTCTGGCTTTTCCCTCAGCTTGTCCGACAGTTTTTTGATGGCATTGCCATCAGCAATGTTGACCGCATAGCTCCCCGCATGAGAAAGGAAGCTTCGCAGGCAGCTTGAATTGCTGTACGTCATATACAAAGGGCGCTTTTCCGGTCAGAATTTGCCCTCTTAAGCCCACAGGATAATCCCATGTCAATGTTGCAACGAATCGAAGAAACTTATCTTGGGATGCTTCGCTTCATAATCATTCTGGGTTCATCTGTATTGCTAATTGCTGCGATTGTGCTCGGATTGTCGGCTGCCAGTGGCCTCAATGGGAGCTCCATCCCGGAGAAGTTGGACACCAGCGTTAAGCCTGACGAGGTGCTAACCAAGATTTCAGAGGAAAGACCTTCGCCCACTGCAGATGCTCCTCATGCAAAACAAGCGGGTGAGAAAAGCAAGGGATTGGCTAGCGATCCGAACCAAGCCTTCTACGATCGGACAGCGACGGCGGTCGTCAAGTTTGTCGATAAATACGCCAAGGGTATCGAGACGGTAGAGCACCAGAATGTCGTTGAGGTGAGTCGGAAAAAGGCCGAGAACTTTAGCGATCCGGTGTTGATCACGGCGTACGCGTCTGGTCTGGCGGATCTCGTTGAGCGAGCATTGGCTGATCCTGAATTGGCTAAGCGCATCGCAAAACCTGCTCAACCCGTGCCTACGCAAGCGCCTCAAGCGACCCAAGCAGAGGAAGAAGCTCCTTTAAGTCCTCCGTCGGCCGAGGTTCCTTTCAAAGAATCGCCGCTGGCAATCGTTAATCAACTACTCTCCACCTACACGCAACTGTTTGTTGAGAAGCAGAGCAAGAAGCTCGAGAACAAAGCAAAGGCAGAGGCGGAGGAGTTGGAGCGCAAGGCGACAGCGATGACGCAGTTGTATTTCGCTGGCGGCACTTTTGCATCATTTCTGTTCTTGGTCTTCATCTCAATCGTGGTGAAGATTGAACGCAATCTGCGGAACCTTACACCTCCGGTTGGACAGTCTCAGCCACAAGAAGACCAGCTTCCGACTTCGTTGAAATAAGGAATGGTTGGCGTCACTCGCACGACGGGGGAGTGGCGCTAGTCCGCTCAGGGCACCAAAAAAGACTCCCCATACAGCAGGAGTCCACGGTTCTCACGAACCGAAGCCGAACAACTTCCCGGCCAGGGACAGTCCGGCCCACAGCCAGATCAATCCGACTACGATCAGCAGCACCGGCAACCCAATGCAGAAGATGCCGAGCAATATGAATGTCATGGTTGCTCTCCGTTCTGCAGTGCAGCTTTCGCGTTCAGTTTCTCCGTCAAGGTCAGCGTGGTCTTGCCTGACCCAGCAGCACCTTCGCCACCAGCCTTGCAATCCCCTGTAGTTCCCTCGCCAGTCTCAGATGAGGCAGCTGACCCAGCTTCAGGAAAGAACTCCTCGACGACGGTTTCGCCTTCTTCCTCGCTGTCCTCGAAAGCACAATTGCTGAAGCCTTGTCGTGCAACGTTATCCAGCGCAGTTTGATCAAAGCCCGATGCCTGGCGTCCACTCTCAACTTGCCGAGCCTCGGCCAACGCTTCATCAACGCTCATACCGCCTCTCACGGTGATATCGACGTAGTAGATCGGCGTCCCCCGACTCTGCCTTGTCGATTTGCCACGCAGCCGCAATTCCAGCGGCAGACAAGCCAACCGATTGCCGGAAACAGCCTGGAAGTAGTGCAGTCTCGCCGCCAATGTCCGGATCGAGTTGAAGCCAGTCGTGCGGAATATGAAACTGCCGAGCGGATCGTCATCCCCAATCGCCACGTTCAGCCTACCGTAGGGCTTGCAATTGCCACCCTGCGCCAGTGGGCAGCCATCAGGAGAAGGACACGGCAGGGATTTGATGCCTTCCGGTGTCTGGCGTCTGCACGTTTCGCCATTGCCCACGCACAGTGGCCGCCCGGTGTTTCGGTCGAAATAACTGTAATCACAGCGGAAGTTCAGGTCCGGATCGTTGAACAGCAGGCGGATTGGGATGGCCCTTATCTTGCCGCCTGAAGCCTTGCGAATACCCTCATCAAACGGGTGCGGAAGCCAGCCTTCCTTGGTTTGTACCTGGCTGGTGATCGTGAATTGGTCGTCCTTTTCCGGCAGTCGCTTGCCATTTTTCTCGATGACCTTGCCGATGGAAATCCGCCCGAGAACTGGCGGGGTAATGGCCAAACCTTTCAGCATGATTCTGCTCCTTGAAATGAAGAAGCCCCAACCTGGCGGTGACCAAGTTGAGGCGTAGTTGAATTGCAGAATTAAACGAAGATGAATCGGCGACTGCCAGTCTTGAGTAGGGGATAGCGTTGCATCAGCTCTGGCTGATCCTTGAGCAGCGTGGCAACATCGAGGACTGTGCTGTCCTTCGCCTTCTTCCAAGTCACTTCTCCGGTTTCAAAGATGGCACCGGTTGCAGCTCCCATGGCTTGTTGTAGGCTTTGCTTTAACTGTGCTTCGAGCTTTTCCTGCTCTGCGATGGTTTGTTTGACGCTGACCAGATCCGCGAAAGCCGCCGACAGGTTTCGGTCTGCAGTGAAATCGACCGTGCTGCCGCTGTCCTGCGGATACAGACAACGCAAGGCCAAGTCCGCGGATTCAGAACCGTCGGCAGGCGGTGGCGTGTCAGTTTCAACGTAGTTCCAGAATTGCCGTTCCAGTTGAATTAGCCGGGCAATCAAGGCTTCGTCACGGTCAATGCGATGAATCTCCAGATGCTGGCCGCCGAGGAGTACAGCTACGTCTGCTGCTCGCTTGCCTGTTACGGCCAGTTGATGCTGAACTTGAAGCTGAACGTATTCCGGCACGCCTTCCTTCCACAGGCGAGCGCCGTTGATGCCAGCCGTTTTGCATTCGAGGATGCTGACGTCGCTGGCACCGATCACCTCCCGGTCGATATTCGCCAGAAGCCAGGCCTTGTCGGAGTCGGGATGCTGGAGAACGGCGTTGATTCGCCTGACTCGGTTGCCGGTACGTTTGGTGTAATGTGCAGCGACAATAGGCTCGAGAATGTTGCCCCAGTACATTGGACTTTCCTCGTCGTGAGGATCAACCTTCGGCAAGCCCCCATCACGACCAGTCTTGATTAGCCAGAGTTCGAGCTGCGATTGATAGGGGTTGAGGCCAACGGCTGCAGCAGCGTCAGAACTGCCGATGCCGTTCTTGCGAACTTCCAGCCATTCGTCTCTGGGAAGGTCCAGGGTTTTGACCAGGCGCAAGGCCGGTCGAGGTTTGTGCTGCGGGATATGTAATGCAGAGTTGTTCATGATTCGCTCCTTGAAATGGAAAACGCCCAGCCAACCGAAGTTGAACTGGGCGTTAAGTGGATTGCAGGAAGTACGTCAGGCCGCCAGTTTCATAGCCTCATGAAAAGCCTTCTCCTTGATCACTGCGCCCGGACCAAACCAAGCCGAGTCCAAGCGGTGATCTGTGCTTCTGGCACGCCGATGCTGATCCACATACTCCGTAACGCCGTTTAGTAGACCCCAGGCGGTTCCTGAAGCCGAAGCGATGTCACTACCCTTGCCGCTGCCATTGAAGAGCGCATAGACGCTCTGAATAGCCTTGCTGTTCGGCTGTTCATTAAGCGGCACCAAGCGGTCGCCAAGCACGTTGATCAGGTAATTCATCGCCTCGAACTTGTTGATTTTGCGGTCAGCCAACTGGCGCATATCGGTGACGAAGGTTTCCCAACTCGAGAGACCCAGACCAAGCGCCTGCTTGACCTGTTGCGGATCAAACTGCGTGGAGTGCGGCACCTTCACTGCGCCGCCGGAATCACCGACCGCCATCTGCAGGGTGTTATTGCAGACAACGCGGACGCTGGTAAATTGCGCCGTGGTACAGAGTGTGCCGTCACAGCTTGTAGCCAGGAGAAGATAGGCTTTGACTTTGTCATTGCCTTTGAGCACCGTTTCTTGGCCAGTTTTTGCTAGAGCCCAGAGCTTCTTCCCACCCTTCAGGACGCCAGCCGTTTCGAGTTCAAGGTTGCCGGCACTGACCAGGTCACGCCAAAACTCCATCACCTCAGCAGGCTGAACCACCTTGTAACGTTTCGAGACCACCGACAGCGGGGCGAACGTGTCTGAGCGGAAGAGCACCTTGTTGTCAGGATTGGTTTTCAGGTGAAGGCCATCGCCGCCGGAGACGGAATACAGCACTTCGGCTTCGTTGATTCTGAAGTCCATACCAGCCTGTTGCTGCCAGACTTCAATCGATTGGTTGGCAGGGAGTTTGTTTCCAAGGCCGTGCCAACAGTCTTCATTTGTGTACGCGATTGATGCGATTTCGTGCGCCATGGTGATTCCTTTCAAGTGCGAATAGCCCGGCAGGCAGAACCTGGGGGCGACGGGAAGACGCTGTGAAGGGGAACGGTTTGCTTAGCTAAACCGGGTGAGGCAGGGAATTACAACTTGTCAGCACGCTTGACGGTGTCGTTGCCGCTGGATTTGGAAAAGTGCTCTAGAACTGCGGAGGTGATGGCTTCGACGACGATCTTCAAAGCTTGAAACAAGTGCGGGATCATGGTGTGCTCCTCGTTGAAAATGGCTTTCTGTACCTTTCTTATACCAACGGGGAGCTGGGGAATTGAATGCCAAGAGACTGTGCCTCCGGCGATCCCTGACAAGTGAATCGGCCCAGATTTCGTCGACAGTCTGCGGTCACTGTCGGGTAAGCGTATCCTGTTGCGCCTGGCCCAGTTTGATCGCTAGGTCTATTTGGGGTGGCTCAAAGGCCACAACGACAGCGAAGAGTGCAGAGCCGAATGAGCGACGACATGAACACACCATCAGATACTGAAAGTGCGGTCCAGCAGAAAACTTGCCTGACCTGCAAACACACCAAAAACGGATCGTCAGGTTATGTGTGCGCGGAAAGCTTCGGCAAGTCAGTCGATCTTCAGGCGACTTGCGGAAAGTGGAAATCGTTGTTGGGGGTGTAGGAAGGCACGTCTTTCGCTGCGATTGATTTTGCTTCGTCGGTCGCAGTAAGGAAAAAGAGTTGCTGAGCCCGGCAGGGCTCTGTATCTCGGTCCGGCCAGAAGCAGGCATTGCCGGGACAAATGAGCCCGATGACCAAACGGCAGTTTTTCACCAGAAGATAAGAGATTGGGCTTGATGTGCTGTAGGTAGGCTCGTTCAGGAATTCTCGAATTCGTTTTCGTCAGCAACCTGCCTGTTCTGTTCGGCTAGCAAATTTAGCCAATGTCGGACTCCAATTGCTTCTATGCTGACATCCGAGGCTGCCAACAACGGGCCGATAAATACCCAATGTCCCATCAGGACAACAACCGACTGATAGGTGGGGCCTGTGATCAAATTCCACCCAGTCGCATATCGCCCAGAACCTCCCCCTACTGTTTGGGCTACGGTATCGGTAAGTGTCCAGTGCCTATGTTGTGGACTTACACCCACTTTTTCATCAGCCAACAGGAAGCAGCGCCAATTCTCTACTGTTTCTTGTGCCTGGGCTGATTGTGTTGGTAGGCTATTATTAACTTTCAGTGATGGACGGATTGCATGGAGCTTCTCAGTTAGAGTGGGGAACAATTCCCCTGAAAGTTGAAACCTTGTAATTGCTTGATGGGCTCGCCATAGCACTGAAATGGCGAAGTACAACTCGTCAGTTTGCGTGGGCAACCCCTGAGTTGGCTTCCCCAGCGCGGCATGCAACCTTTGTGCAATTACCTTCTCGTTTTTGCTAAACCGTTGTTCACATTTCCTGCATAGCAAGGGGAACTTCGCCAAATCTTGTTCAGGCTTGCCAGGGTTGGCCCAGTCAAAGTAACGAGATTCAACAAAGAGACGCCGCATAAACCGGGGGATGATATGGCTGTTTTCAAGATGCCGTTCATCTCTGCAGAGAGCGCATGTCTTAACCATCTGCCTTGGTACGAATGACTTGTTTGTCATGGGATGGGTACTGTGCGTAGTTATAAGCCGTGAGCAGTATGTTTTGCATCTTTTTCGGTGCTGCAAAATTGCAGTCTTTGCTGCCAACAACGCCGACAGTAATGCGTGGATTTGCCGGAGGCCAAGTCCGGGCCGTTGCAACAAGCAGCCTGCTGACTTTCTCGCATTTTCGTCGCTAGCCACGGACGCTGACAAACAGAGCGTACCTGCCATGACATCACAGCCTAAGCACAAGCCTCCCCGCTGTAATCCCTGCGCTCACTACTACATCACCCACGACGTTAGCTTCAGGTATGGCTGCCGTGCTCTGGACTTCAAAACCAAGCGCCAGCCGATCTTGGATGTACTTGCGGCATCTGGCCAGGAGTGTCATTTCTTCGAGCCGAAAAAGAAGCTTTGAAGTAGTCTGACGTCCTTGGGGATTGGCGGCTAAACCTTATTGCGCCGACGAATACTGAGGCCCAGCAGCCCCAGCCCAGCCAACACCATAGTGTAAGTTTCCGGTTCCGGGATTGGTGACGGAACCGAAATCGCTATTGAGTCTGAGAAAACGAAAGATCCGCAACAGCGAATTCCAGTGCTTTCGTGCGCTGCTGCATCAATGCTGCCATTGACACTAAAAATATTTGCCACGCCATTTTGAATCGGAATCGACTCCGACAGAAAGGTTGAATTGCCGCTGAATGCAAAGCCTGACACGCTGTCGGGTATAGCCGCCAGACCATTATGGACAAAGTTAATCGTGGCTGAAGTGACAAAGGGAATATCCCCTTGATATCTGATCCAAGGTGTTAAATCGATATTTATGGTGATCGGAATGGATGTCGTGGGTTGTGCGTCATTCCAAGAAAGCGACATTGTGCCCACTTGATTCCATCCTCCCCAGATCGGCTGACCGCTGAAGGCGATCATTTCGTGTTCCATTACAGCTATGTCGTAGTGCTGAATAGCCGCAAACCCAGGCGAGGAGAGAAAGATCCCGCATAGAGCAGCAATCACCAATGAGTTTTTCATTTCATCCATCTTTCGTTGGTACTTAGACTTTGCCCGCTGCACCCGCTCGGCATGCATTGCACGGTGCATAGCTCCAAAAATGCGGGGTGCTTACGGTGCAGACAGGTTCAAATATCAGGTCGCTCCTGCAGTCTGGTGCATTCTAGCCATGCCCATTGCAGATATTCTACAGGGATAAATTTTGGCGGATGATGATCCGAACGGACCAATCTCTTTTGAAGCGTACGAGCTAGTGTTGATTGTTTGATCAGCCGTTGACGTGCGGTTCGAACCAAAAGCCAGCCCAGCCACGAGATCAACGTTGATCTTCCGGTACTTTCCTCATCTTGCAACCAGCCAAGCCCGGTTGAGCGTTGGTTTCGAGGATTGTTCGATTGATTTCATCGCTGAGTGGCTAGAAGTAGCCTCTCCTCAATTCCAAAGAAACTTTAAATCACCGTCTGAGCCGGCAAATCAAATAAACCCTTGTTTTACCTATAGTTGCGGCTCTGGCGAGCTAAAATAAGACTATCAATATGGCACAGGAGGCAAACGAAGATGCCACTAACTATAGGAGACAAAATCGATGTTTTACATCCCCGAAAATTACGTCAAAGTCGCTGTAGACCGAGTCGGCGGCGTGACAAAAGCATCAAATCTGTTGGGCGTGGCGAATAACACAGTCACAACGTGGGTCAAGAAACGCCGAGTCAGCAATATCGATTACGCCACCAAGTTGGCCGAGCTGAGCGGGATGAAGGTTCAGGAATTGCGGAGTACGAGATGAGTACGCCACACGAAGGATGGGTGAGGGATGTCTTTGCGCACGAGGTGGCGAACGATGAAGCCGTGGCAGCCTCAAAGAAGAAGTCGGTAACTGTCAGCAGTTACTTTGACGTGCTCGGTCAACTTGATGTGGTTCGCACGGATCTGATCTATTTCGGCGGCAAGTACGGTGCTACGCGGTTCGATGGAGTCTTCGATTTGCGCCGGATATGCAAGGCATACATGGAGTGTCCGGAGTCGAGGGCAAGGATCAATGAGGTGGCTGGCTTGGAGTAAGCAGGTCATCTGTGCTCGAGCCCTGCCGGCGATCAGCGGGCAGTGTAGAGCGCATGCAGTAACTATTGCAGTAACTATAAATATGCCATTGGCTACACGTTGCTAAACGCAGTCGTTACAACGACTAGTTTGGTAGTCATCCTCCCAACCGTCAGTGAAAAAGGCCTGCGGCCATGCAGCCCTTTTTCCTTTTGGCCGCCCCTGTGCCTCGTCTGACCGGCTTACGGACGCGGCGCGGGGTGCTCCGCGAATTCCTTCGCTTCCAGCCGCAGGTACTGAAAATAAACATTCCGTCGATGGGCCGGCGCGTACATGGCCCAGCCGGTGTAGCGCGGCAGGTCGGGGCTTTCGCTCGCGTCGCTGAGCGTTGCGTAGGCATCCTGCGTGGCCCGCGCCAGTTCCGTCAGATACTCGGCGACTTCGGCGAGCCGCCCCGGGGCGCCGGGTGGGCCGCGAGCGGGTATGACGCGCGTCAGCGGCAGGCGGCGCATTTGCTGCAAGGCTTCGCCCCAAGCATCGAGGTCGGCGTCGTGGGCGTCAGGCACGACGTCGAAGCTGGCCAGACCGCCGGCGAAGAGCACGCCGCTGGCGGTGTCGAAGACCGCGATGCTGCCGGGTTGCTGGGTCGGCCCGTAATACAGGATGTCGAGACGGCGGCCGCCGACGACCAGGCTGGTCGCGCCGTCGATCAGCCGGTGCGGCTGGTCGAGTCGCGAGCCGGCCATCGCCGTGTCGCCGACGGCGTCGCGCAGCCGGCGCAGGCAGACCGCGCAGCTGTGGACCATGTAGTTGTCCGTCTCCCGGTGGGCAAGGATCGGGATGCCACGGCGGCTGAAGGCGCTATTGCCCAGTACGTGCTCGGGGCCGGCGTAAGTGTCGATGGCCAGCACCACCGGTTGCGGAGTGAGGCGGCCAATGGCCACCAGCAGGCCTTCGCCGTCGGCGTCGCTGGTGCCGGTGCCGACGACGATGACGCCTGCCCTGCCGACAATGACGCCGACGTTGGCGACGCGACCGCCGTTTTCGCTGCTCGGCGCGGCGACGGCGCCCGGAAAAATGTAGATGTCGTCAGCGATCCGTTGCGCAGGTGGCGTATCGCCGGCTCCCGCCGAAGTGGTCAGCGCCGCCAGTAGTACGCCGCGGGCGAGCCGTGCGGCACTGCGCCAGCCGGTGAGCGCGGCCATGCCTGTCTCAGTTGCCGATCGCCCCGCCGCGCACGGCGAGCGAGGTCTCGAAGCGGGTGTCGTGGCTGTCGATCACTTCGGCCTTCAGTTCACCGTCGCCGTGCGGGACGAAGTAGAAGCGAAAATTTGGGTTCTCGCTGATCGTGAAATCGACGTCGGCGCTCATGATGCGTTTGCCGCCATAGCTCACGTCGATCCGGCGGACGAAGCGGGCGGGGATAGCGAAGCGAGTCAGCTGATCCATGGCAAGGCCCGAGTTGTTCGGGTGGCTGATCATCAACTGGGCCAGATTGGGCTGGTCGTAGGCAAGCGGTGTCTTGACCCGGAACTTCATGCGGCCGAGTTGGGCGAGGGCGGCTTGCTGGTCCTTGCCGGCCGGCGCCGAACAGCCGCCCGAGGCCTTGACGAAGCGGCTGGTCATGTACAGGCGGCCGTCGGAAAGTTCGGCGATGGCGCGCACCGTCGTGTATTCTTCGATGCGCACGCGGGTCTCCAGGTCGGCGCGGCCGCTGTCGGGCGTGAAGGTGAAGATGGCGCCCATCGGCGAGGGGTTGTGATCGATGACGAGGTAGACCTTTTCCACGAAGACACCTTTCTCCGCCGGCGTCTGCGTATGGATGCTGATCGGCACGGTGGCGGCGTCCTCGGCGCGAACCGGTGTGCTGAGCTGGATGATTTCGTCTGCCGCTTCGACAATCGTGCGATCGGCAAAGTAGCTGGTGCGAACACGCGCCCAGATATCGTCGTCGGAGGCATATGCGGCCGGTCCGCAGCCCAGGGTGACGAGTGCGCTCAAGAGCAGGAGGCAGGCGCCAAACAGGGTCGTTGGACGGGCGTTTAGGCGCTTTCTTCCCATCATTTTCGTTTCCTCCTTGCCAGGGGAACGCTAGTTCTCCCATTCGAGTTCCGCATAGGCGGCGGTGACGTTGCGCCGGTGAAAATCGTCGAACAGCAGCCAGCGTTCCCGCTCCGACTGTCCCACCGATTCGACAGCTTCGGACAGTGTTTGTCCGGCGCGGATGGCGGCGCGTGTTTCGTCGAGCAACACCCGCAAGTAGCGCGCCTGGTCGGCCAGGGCACGGCGCCAGTCGCTGGCGTCGCCATGGCCGCCGATCACGTGCCGGGGTTGCAGCCGGGCCAGTTCGGCGATGACCGCCAGCCAACCGCGCAGGCTGCCGTCCACCACTGGCGTGTGTCCGGCGAACAGCAGGTCGGACAGCCAGAGGGTGCCCGTCGTTTCGTCGAGGATGCTCAGGTCGTTGTCAGTGTGGGCGGTCGGCCAGGCGCGCAACTGCAGCGGGCGGCCGCCGAGATCGAGCGTCAGCGTGCGGTCGACCGCGACGTCCGGCGGGACGATTTCGCTGCCGGCTGCTGCTGCGCCGACGTCGCGCAGCAGGGCGCGCTGGTAGTTGGCGCCGCGCGCCGCGAGGGCAGCAGCGAGGCGGGCGTGGCCGACAAAGACAGGGGGCGTGGGGCCGGTGCGGAAGGCAGCGTTGCCGAAAACGTGATCCGGATGCACGTGGGTGTTGATCACATAGCACACCGGCAGCGGTGTCGCCGCACGCACCGCCCGGCGCAGCCGCTCGCCGATCTGGCGCGAACCGCCGCTGTCGATCACCGCGACGCAGCGCTCGCCGACGATGAAACCGATGTTGGCGATATCGCCGTGGTTTACAGCATCGCTTGTTGCCTGGTGGCCGGCGTGCATGTAGACGCCCTGCGCCACCTGTTGCATCGGCAGCGGTCCGTCATCGCTGCCTGCCAAGGCCAGCGAGGCGAGGCAGGCGACTGTCACGGTCAGGTGACAGAGTGTTCCGAAAATGACCCGTCGCAGGCTCCCCCCGATTCTCGACATTCCGCTCCTTTCGCTTAGCGCCTGCCGCCCTCATGGCTTGCGGCGCTCCGCTCACTGAAATTACGCAAGAGCTGTGCCGCTACGGCCATGGCATTCAATTTGCGTTTGCCGGAAAAGCCCCGCTGTGTAGCGGAGAATTCTTTTTTCGACAGGGAGATCGACGATGGCGATGATGGTGGACATTCCGAACAAGAAGCCGGTGGCAGTGATCCTCTTCCTGACCTTCCTGGCGTCCTTCGCCGGGAACGTGGGTGCGCAGAATGCGATCACGCCGGAAAAAATGGTCGAACGGGCGATCCACGTCTGCAACGCGTGCCACGGTGAAGACGGCAACAGCAAGTTGCCAACGTTCCCGAAACTCGCCGGCCAGCCGGCCTTTTACCTGGCCGAGCAACTGCGCGCCTTCCGTTCCCAGACGCGCGCCGATTCGAGCCCACAAGCCTATATGTGGGGCATCTCGGCACTGCTTGATGAGAACACCATCGCCGGACTCGCCGACTACTACGCGACGAAGACCCCAATTGCCGGCCAGCCCGGCAAGGCCGAACAGATGGAAAAGGGGCGGCGCATCTTCAGTGAAGGCATTCCGGCGCGCAACGTGATGGCCTGCAAACAATGCCACGGGGAGCGGGGCGAAGGCGCGTCAGTGTTTCCGCGGATCGCCGGCCAGCATGCCGACTACATCGTCAAGCAGCTCAACGAGTTCAGCACCAAGCTGCGGCCGCACGGCGTGATCATGGCCGAGCGCGTCGTCAAGAACATGACGCCGGAGGACATGCGGGCGGTCGCCACCTATCTGCAGGCCAAGTAGGGGTTACAAACAGTTACCAGGCATAGCGACAAACGTAGGCGTGCCTGAGCGTATGTGTGCTATGTGGATGGCATGCAACTGAGTCAATGGGCCAAGCAGCAAGGTATTTCTTACACAACCACGTGGCGGACGGGGAAGAGCGGGCGGCTACCCGCCCCCGCCGAAAAGCTCGCCACCGGGACGGTGATCATCCATTCGCCGGTGGTTAGTGCTGGCGGCGTTGCTTTGTAGGCGCGCGTTTCGAGCGCGGAACAAAAGGGCGATCTTGATCGGCAACTGACGCGACTGACCGAGTTTGCGGTAGCCAACAAACTTGCCATCGTCGACGCGGTAAGAGAAGTCGGCTCCGGAAGGAACGGCCATCGGTGCGGCTTGCTGCGCCTTCTGCGAGACCCCGAGGCGCAAACGATTATTGTTGAACCTCGCGACAGGTTAATGCGATTTGGTTTTGAGTACGTTGACTCCACACTGGCGGCGCAAGGCCGTTCAGTGCAGGTCATCAAGCCGGCTGAGTTGGCGGACGATATGGTACGCGACCTGCACGGAGTCATCGTTTCCATGTGCGCCCGGCGGTACGGGAAGAGGTCCGCCAAGCACCGTGCAAAGAAAGCGTTGGAAGCGTTAAATCATGAGTGGCGCGGTCAATGAAGGGGTTGTTTGAGCGTGAAGTGACGAACATGGTTGATCAACCGTTTTTCACCTACCGACGCGCCCGAAGCTTAGTTCGACGCAGGACGCAACCTTGGTCGCTTATGCCGCGCTTTGCGGGCGAGCGGAACAGCCAACGATCTCAAACGAGCCTTGCAACCGCGTCTTGGCATCAGCGGCCGCCAATTCAACGCCCTGCGCGCCGGTCTGGACGGAAAGGTTTCTTCCGTCAAGGAACGCCGTCCCGGCTTGATCGCCGACGCCGAAGCGCGCATCCGATGTGCTGACAAAGTGATCGCCAAGCGGAAAAAGAAAGCCCCCGGATCGAACAAGTTGCACCAGAAGAAACGCCGACTGGAGACGCTGCGCGCTCGTCTGGTCCGCCAAAAAGCGGATCATCAGGACGGTAAAGTGCGTTGGTGTTTCGGCAGCCAGCGGCTCTTTCATGCGCCGTTCGATCTCGAAGCCAATGGCTACGCCGATCACGCGCCATGGAAAGCCGACTGGCAAAAGGCGCGTTCAGACCAGTTCTTCGTCCTCGGCAGCAAGGATGAAACAGCCGGCTGCCAAGGCTGTCAGGCAAGTATTGAGGAAGACGGATCGCTGACGCTTTCCTTGCGCCTGCCGGAGGGCTTGAGCCCGTTTGGCAAGCATATCGAGATCGCCAGCGTCTGTTTCACTTACGGTCACGAAGCGATCGTCGCGGCGTTGCAAAGCAGTCAGCGGCTCAGCGCCCAGACCAAGCAAGGCAAAGAAATCACGAAGCGCACCGGTTCGGCGCTGAGCGAGCGCTTCGTGCGCGACGCAAAAGGCTGCACCGTCTTTGTGAGCATCGAAGTGCGTCCGGTCGCCGTGGTTTCTCACCGGGGGCTCGGTGCCATCGGTATCGACATTAATGCCGATCACCTTGCCGTGTCGGCAACGGAACGTTGCGGCAAGCTGATCGGGTCGCGGCGCGTTACGCGCTCAACTTACGGTAAGAACAGCGATCAGGCCAAGGCGCTCATCGGCGATGCCGCGGTCGATGTTGCCGCTCAAGCAAAAAGCGCTAATAAGCCATTAGTGATTGAAAGGCTCGATTTCCAGAAAAGGAAAGCGGACCTCGAAACCGTCGATCCACCACAGGCGCGCATGATCTCTGCTTCGGCCTATACGAAAGTGATTTCCGGCATCTAGGCGGCGGCGTTTCGTGCCGCGGTGGAAATCATCGCAATCAACCCGGCGTTCACGGCGCTGATTGGGGCGGTGAATTACGCCCAAGAGAAAGACATTTCAGTTCATCAGGGCGCGGCTCTTGCCAGCGCCCGAAGCAGTTTGGTTTTGTTCGAGCGTCCGGGCGGGCAAAAGGCCACTGTGCCGACCCGCAATGGCGATCAGGTCACTTTCGAGCGACCGGTCAGGAATCGCTCGAAACAGGTATGGTCGTTTGTGTCGAAAACAAGGACAAGCCTGAAAGCGGCGCCTGTAGCGCATTTCCAGTTAGGTGCGGCGTAATCCGCTCCTGTACCTTTGCGGTCGTCAAAACCCGCCTTGGGTGCTCCCTGAACTTCCGGGGCGAAATTCCCCGGCACGAATCGTCAGGAACACTGTTCGCCTGACGTCCTAGAGTCTGTTCCGTGGTGCCGCGCAATACTCGTCTAGGGTTTTAGGAACGGCGTTGTGCCTTAGCCTGGCGGCGCTGACGGTGACTGCTGCCAGGTTGTGCCAAACTGCTCGGCGAGGAAGCGCTCAGCATGTTCGAGGATGAAATAGCGGAAGGCTTCGGCCGGCGGCGACAATACCTTAGATTGCGTATTGACCACATACCAGCGGCGCAGCACCGGGGTTCCCTCGGCTTCCAGAACCGCGATATGTCCGCTTGCCAGTTCCAGACCGATGGTGTGCAGCGAGAGCAGGCTCACGCCCATGTTGGCCATGACCGCCTGCTTGATCGCCTCGTTGCTGGCCATTTCCATGCCAATGCGCGGTGTGATGCCGTGTTCGCGGAAGTATTCCTCGAGTGCCATCCGGGTGCCCGAGCCGGCTTCTCGCCGGATGAAGCCGTAGGCTGCCAGCGCCCGGGCCGGCACGAATTCCTCGGCGCCCAGCGGATTGTCCGGCGCGGCGACGATGACCAGGGGATGCACCGCGAAAGGTTCGGCGCGGGTGGCGAGCTCGCCGGGTGGGCGCCCCATGATCACGAGGTCTACTTCGTTGCGCTGCATCTGCTCGACCAGCGCCTGCCGGTTGCCGACCGCCAGGCTGACCTCGACGCCCGGGTGCTCGGCGCAGAAGCCCGCTAGTAGGCGGGGCAGGAAGTACTGGGCGGTGCTGATCATGCCGATCACTAGACGGCCGGTTTCCACTTTCTTGAGGTGGGCCACCATGTCCTCCGCGTCCTTCAGGGCGGCCAGCACCTTGCGCGCGTGTACCAGCAGGTATTCGCCGGTCACGGTGAGCGAAACGGTGCGACCGACTCGGTCGAACAGGGGGAGACCCACGCAGTCTTCCAGATCGCGGATCTGCATGGTGACGGCCGGCGGCGTCAGGGCGAGTTCCTCAGCCGCTCGTACGAAACTGAGATGGCGGGCGGCCGCCACGAAGATGCGCAGCTGACGAAGGGTGGTGTTTTTCATTAAGCATTTCTTAATTGAATGAAAAATAAAAGTGCATTTACCTTAAGTTGCGTAGCACCTAATCTTGGTTTGCACACCAGCTGACACGAGGAGTCAAAGCAATGAACAAACCAATCGACAACGGTATCATTACCGACGCCAAGCAGCGCTACGCCGCTGGCGTACTGAAGTACAAGCAGATGGGCTACTGGCAGCCCGACTACGAACTCAAGGCCACCGACCTGATCGCCCTGTTCCGCATCACGCCACAGGAAGGCGTCGATCCGGAGGAGGCCGCCGCCGCCGTGGCCGGCGAATCGTCTACCGCTACCTGGACGGTCGTGTGGACCGACCGTCTGACCGCCTGCGACCTCTACCGCGCCAAGGCCTACCGCCTCGATCTGGTACCCAATACTGGGCCGGACACCAACACCGAACAACAATACTTTGCCTATGTGGCCTACGACTTGGGCCTCTTCGAGGAGGGCTCGATCGCCAACCTGACCGCCTCGATCATCGGCAACGTCTTCAGCTTCAAGCCGCTGAAGGCCTGCCGACTGGAAGACATGCGCATCCCCGTGGCCTACGTGAAGACCTTCAAGGGGCCGCCGACCGGCATTGTCGCCGAGCGCGAGCGCCTCGACAAATTCGGCCGCGCGCTGCTCGGCGCCACCATGAAGCCCAAGCTTGGCCTGTCTGGCAAGAACTACGGGCGCGTGGTGTATGAAGCGCTGAAGGGCGGCCTCGACTTCACCAAGGACGACGAGAACATCAACTCGCAGCCCTTCATGCACTGGCGCGACCGCTTCCTCTACTGCATGGAAGGCGTCAGTCGGGCGCAGGCCGCCAGCGGCGAAGTGAAGGGCCATTACCTCAACATTACCGCCGGCACCATGGAAGACCTCTACGAGCGTGCCGAGTTCGCCAAGGAACTCGGTTCCTGTGTCGTCATGGTCGATCTGATCATCGGCTGGACGGCGATCCAGTCGATCTCCAACTGGGCGCGCAAGAACGACATGATCCTGCACATGCACCGGGCCGGCCACGGCACCTACACGCGCCAAAAGAACCACGGCATCTCCTTCCGCGTTATCGCCAAGTGGCTGCGCCTGGCCGGCGTCGATCACCTGCACTGCGGCACGGCGGTCGGCAAGCTCGAAGGCGACCCGAAGTCGGTGCAGGGGTTCTACAACGTCTGCCGCGAAGCCAAAAACGAGATTGACCTGTCGCGCGGCCTATTTTTCGAGCAAGACTGGGGCGCCCTCAAGAAGGTCATGCCGGTCGCGTCAGGCGGCATCCACGCCGGGCAGATGCACCAGTTGCTCGACCTCTTCGGTGACGACGTGGTGCTGCAGTTCGGCGGCGGCACGATCGGCCATCCGGCTGGCATCCAAGCCGGCGCTATCGCCAACCGCGTGGCGCTCGAAGCGATGACCAAGGCGCGCAACGAAGGGCGCGCCATTGCCGAAGAAGGCCCGGCCATTCTGGCCGACGCGGCGCGCTGGTGCACGCCGCTTAAACAGGCGCTGGAAACATGGAAGGACGTGACTTTCAACTACGCCTCCACCGACACCCCGGACTACGTGCCGACCGCCACCGCAGCCTACTGAGGAGCTTCATCATGCGCTTGACCCAAGGAGCATTTTCCTTCCTCCCCGACTTTACCGACGACGAAATCCGTGCCCAGATCGACTACGCGCTCGCGCAGGGCTGGGCATGCTCGGTGGAGTACACGACCGACCCGCATCCGCGCAACAGCTATTGGGAAATGTGGGGGGCGCCGATGTTCGATCTGAAGGACGCCGCCGGCGTCATGTACGAGCTGAACGCCTGCCGCAAGGCCTGTCCCGGCCAGTACATCAAGGTGAACGCCTTCGATTCGACGCACGGCTTCGAGACCATGCGCCTCTCCTTCATCGTCGATCGCCCGGCAAACGAGCCCGGCTTCGACCTGGTCCGGCACGAAGGAGCAGGGCGTACCGTCCAGTACACCCTGCATTCCTACGCCGCCAACCAGCCTGAAGGCGAGCGCTACTGAGCCCGAGCGAAAAGGAACCGAGATGGATATGAAGGCCGAAGCGAACGCCGAAACGCCTGCCAGCATCGACCTGCAATCGCTCATCCGGGAAACCGATGTCGGCGAGGTCCTAGCCCGACTGGACGCCGAACTGGTTGGCCTGGCCCCGGTCAAGACGCGCATCCGGGAGATCGCCGCCTTCCTTGTCGTTGAGCGGGCGCGCCGGCAGATGGGCTTGGGCGCCAGCCCGCCGTCGCTGCACATGTGCTTCACCGGCAACCCGGGAACCGGCAAGACCACCGTCGCCCTGCGCATGGCTGAAATTCTTCATCGCCTCGGCTATGTCCGCAAAGCCAATCTGGTGACGGTGACGCGCGACGACCTAGTTGGCCAGTACATTGGCCATACCGCGCCGAAGACCAAGGAGGTGCTGAAGCGAGCCATGGGGGGCGTACTTTTCATCGACGAGGCTTATTACCTGTATCGCCCGGAAAACGAGCGCGACTACGGGCAGGAGGCGATCGAGATACTGCTCCAGGTGATGGAGAATCAGCGCGACGATCTGGTAGTGATCCTCGCCGGCTACCGCGACCGGATGGACACTTTCTTTAGCAGCAATCCTGGCATGTCCTCGCGCATTGCCCATCACATCGACTTCCCCGATTTTTCGGCGGACGAGCTCTACGCCATCGCCGAACTGATGCTCGGGCAGATGGACTACGTTCTCGACCCCGGTGCTATCGACGCACTGGCCGAATATATCGCCTTGCGCCGTGTCGAGCCGCACTTCGCCAATGCGCGCTCGATCCGCAATGCGCTGGATCGGGCCCGCCTGCGCCAGGCCAACCGCATCTTCTTCGAGCACCCGGTAGCGACGCGCGACACCCTGCAAACGCTGGTCGCGGCGGACATCCGGGCGAGCCGGCTGTTCGCCAAGAGTCGTGCCGCGCGCCATATCCTTGAGCGCATGGCCCTGGGCGTCGCCAATGCAGATGGCGCGCCGGACGAGTGGCTCTGCCCATGAAGATAGCGCTTGTCACCTTCGACCTCGACGGCACCTTGCTGGATACGGCGCCGGGCACCGTGCGCGCGGTCAATCGCACGCTCGAAACCCTCCGCCTGGCTCCGCTCGCACCACAGGCGATCACCGGCTGTATCGGCCACGGGGTGCAGCGACTGTTCCGCCAGATACTGGCCGTCGCGATCCCCGGATTGCAGGGAGTGCGGCTCGACGAACGGCTGGCCGACGCGCTGCCGGTGTTCTTCCACCACTACGAGGAACTGCTCTCCAGTCCTGGACCGCTCTATCCGGGTGTCGCCAGCGGCCTGGCCCGCTTGCGCCGCGCCGGCGTACGCACCGCCGTGGTGAGCAACAAGGAATCCCGCCTGGCCCGGCGTCTTCTCTCCAGCGCCGGGATCACGGAGTGCTTCGACCTGGTGGTCGGCGGCGACACGTTGGCCGAGTGCAAGCCGCATCCCCTTCCGCTGCTCTATTGCCTCGAGCAGTTGGACGTCGCGCCCCGGCGCGCCGCACACGTCGGCGACATGAGCATCGACATCGAGGCTGCGCGCCGCGCCGGCCTTGCCGCCTGGGTCGTTCCTTACGGGTACCAGGCGCGCGTCTCCTTGCTCCATGCGGCGCCCGACCGAGTCTTCGCGTCCATTGCGGCGCTCGCCGACCATGTCATTGACGGTGCGCCGGTCGCACGCCACCGAAATGCTGAATTGACAAATACCAACTAGACGGAGACAGAACCATGCCCTTCAACCAGCTTGACCATATCGACGTGCACGGCAAGCGCGTATTCATCCGCGCGGACCTCAATGTTCCGCTCGACGACCGGCACGCCATCACCGACGATACGCGTATCCGCGCCTCGCTGACCGGCATCCGGCACGCCCTCTGCCAGGGGGCGGCGGTGATGGTTACCTCGCATCTCGGGCGTCCGACCGAGGGCCAGTTGCGCCCCGAAGATTCGCTGGCGCCCGTCGCCCGGCGCATGGAAAGCCTGCTCGGGCAGCCGGTGCGCCTGATCCGAAACTGGGTCGACGGCGCCTTCCGCGTGGCGAGCGGCGAAATTGTGCTGCTCGAGAACTGTCGCGGCAATCCCGGCGAGGCAAAGAACAGCGACGCGCTCGCCCAGGCCATGGCCAGCCTGTGCGACGTTTTTGTGCATGACGCCTTCGGCACGGCGCATAGGGCCGAGGCGAGCACTTACGGGATCGCCAAGTACGCGCCGGTGGCCTGCGCCGGCCCGCTGTTGGCGGCCGAAATCGAGGCCCTGAAAAAGGCGCTCGACGCGCCCCGTCAGCCACTGGTGGCCATCGTCGGCGGCTCCAAGGTGTCGACCAAGCTGACCGTTCTTAAGGCGCTCTCCGACAAGGTGGACCGGCTGGTCGTTGGCGGCGGCATCGCCAATACCTTCATGGCCGCCGCCGGCCTGCCGATCGGCAAGTCGCTTGCCGAGCGCGGGCTGATTCCCGAGGCGCGTGCCATCCTCGACAGGATGGCGTCGCGCGGCGCTTCGGTGCCGATTCCCGTGGACGTTGTCGTCGCCAAGGCATTTTCGGCCGTCGCCAGTGCGACGGTGAAGGACGCCAAGGAGGTGGCCGACGACGACCTGATCCTCGATATTGGCCCGCGTACCTCAGCGTTGCTCGCCGGCCAACTGGCGAGCGCCGGCACCATCGTCTGGAACGGCCCGCTTGGCGTCTTCGAATTCGAGGCCTTCAGCAATGGCACGCGCGCCCTCGCCACTGCCATCGCCGGCTCATCGGCCTTCTCCGTCGCTGGTGGCGGCGACACCCTGGCCGCCATCGCCCGCTTCGGCATCACCAACGACATCGATTACATCTCGACCGGTGGCGGTGCCTTCCTCGAAGTCCTTGAAGGCAAGACGCTACCCGCTGTTGAAATTCTCCGCTCGCGCGCCGCGCCGCGCGTCTGAAGCTTCCCCTGCCGCGCGGGACAGCGAGCGTGACACAGTGTCCCGCAGACTGCATGGCGGCGGGGCAAAGTGCTGGAAGAAGCTCGTTTCTCGGACGCTAGCGGGCCGGCAAGTGCCGTGGAATGGAGCTTGCTAACGATTCTTGGGCAGTCGCTGGAAATCCCCGGCGACGCGGCATGACGACCGAGGCCGACAAATCCGATGAGCATCTACCCGTTCCCGTGTTACTCCCTTGTTCCGGCGCAGGTCGAGGCGCCAGCGCGGCTGCACCTTGGTTTTCTCGATCCGAGTGCCAGCTTGGGGCGCCGCTTCGCCAGCCTTGGCTTGGTCATCGACGGCATGGACACGCAGATTGAAGTGAGTGGCGCGGCGTGTAACGAGGTGGTCGTTGCGACGGGCGGCGCCGATCTGCCGACGACACGCGAACGCCTGGCATGGCATCTCGGCCTACTGCAAACGGAGACCGGGGCCGACCAGCCGCTACGTGTGACTCTGCGGCGCGCGCCGCCGGCACACGCTGGCTTTGGCTCAGGCACGCAGCTGGCGCTCGCGCTGGGGCGCGCTTTTGCTGCTTGTCACCGGCTCGATCTGGATACCCGGCGGATCGCCGCCCTGCTCGGGCGCGGCGAGCGTTCCGGCGTCGGTATCGCCGGTTTCGAGCGCGGCGGGTTGTTGCTCGACGGCGGGCCAGGGGCGGCGGGCGCCGCCGCGCCGCTGCTCGCCCACGTCACTTTTCCCAGGGACTGGCGCATTCTCCTCGTCCTCGACCCCCATATTGACGGTCTGCACGGTAGCGCCGAGCGCACCGTAATCGGCGCCTTGCCGTCGTTTCCCGGCGCGCTGGCCGCCGAGCTTTGCCACCAAGTGCTGATGCGCGTGCTGCCGGCCGCCCTGGAAACCGACTTTGCGCCCTTCGCCGAAGGGGTTTCGACCGTCCAGCGCCTGATCGGCGACTACTTCGCACCGGCCCAGGGTGGCTCGATGTACACCAGCCCAGCGGTCGAACGCGTCCTCGAGTGGGTCCGCCCACGCTACCGCGCCGGAATTGGCCAGAGCTCGTGGGGGCCGACCGGTTTTGCCATCCTGCCTTCGGCGGCGGCGGCCGCAGAGGTAGTCGCGGCGGCGCGCGCTGCCGGCATGGTGGAGCCGGCGCTGCAGCTTCTGGTGGTCGGCGCCGACAACCGGGGCGCCCGTCTAGATACCGACGCATTGCCTTATCTGGCCGGCTGCCGCAGCAGGGGGCTGACGCCCCCGGCCGTGCATTTCTGACGCTTCCCACAACGCGCTTGCCAACCCTTTGGACAAATCCATGGAACGCCAATACATCCTGCACATGTTTACCCCCCGGGCGCAGATGAGCCCCTTCGACATCAACATGGCGGTCGACGCGGGCTTCCAAGTCGTCGTGCCCTACTGCGGTGTCGCCGCCGGTGAGATTCGCGGCATGACGCAGGACGCCATCTTCTCGCGCGGCCCGAAGGGCGTGAAGGCCACCGGCATCTTCATCGGGGGGCGCGACGTGCTGCTCGCCGCCGACATGCTGGATGCCGCGCGCGCGGCCATGGTGCCCCCTTTCGAAGTTTCGGTGATGGCCGATCCCAGCGGTTCCTACACCACCGCCGCGGCGCTCGTCGCCTGCGTCGAGCGCCAACTCAAGCAAGCTCACGGCACCGACCTCTCGGGCAAGGAGCTCGTGATTCTGGGTGGTACAGGGCCGGTCGGACGCATCGCCGGCGTGCTGGCCGCCGGCCTCGGCGCGCAGGTGGCGCTTGGTCATCACGTCGACCGCGCGACCGCCGAGCGCGCCGCGCAGACTAGCGGCGATCGCTTCGCTTGCCAGCTGCGCGGCGTCGATGCGAGCACGGTGGCGGCGCGCCGCCCGCTGCTCGCCGAGGCCGAAATCATCCTGGCCACCTCGGCGGCCGGCGTGCAGGTGGTGGACGCCGCCGAGTTGGCCGGCGCCGCTCGCCTGCTGGTAGCCGCCGACGTCAACGCGGTGCCACCGGCAGGGATCGCCGGCGTCGGTGTGATGGACGATGGCAAGCCGCTGCCCGGCGGGCGCGCAGTGGGCATTGGCGCGCTGGCCGTGGGCAACGTCAAGTACCAGGTCGAGCATCGCCTGCTGGTTGCCATGCTGGCCGCTGACAAGCCGTGCTACCTGGGTTTTCGCGAAGCCTTCGCGATGGCTCGCCAGGTGCTCAGCGAGACGGTTTGAGGGGGCACCAATGATGCCGCTGCTCGCAGTCGCAGCCCTCTCGGCGCGCCTGCTGGCCGAGTCGGCGCGCGACAGCGGCTATCGACCGGTTGCCCTCGACCTCTTCGGTGACGCCGACACGCGGCGCGCGGCGCTGGCATGGTGGCCGGTCGGTGCGCCAGCCGCGCGGGCGATCGACGGTGACGCACTGCTCGCTGCCTTGTGCCGCCTGCGCGCCCAGGGCGCAGCGGGCTGGATCGCCGGCAGCGGCTTCGAGGGGCGGGGCGAACTGCTCGCCGCCGGCGGCCACGTGTTACCGCTGATCGGCAACGCGCCGGCCATCGTCAGCCAGGTGCGCGACCCAGCAAGTTTTTTCGGCCGTCTCGCGGCGCTCGGTATCCCCCACCCGCCCAGCTGTCTTGTTCCCCCGTCGATGCCGGCCGGCTGGCTGCACAAGAACTTCGCCAGCAGCGGCGGCTGGGCGGTGCGGCTGGCTGGGCGGCAGACGCAGAGTGAGGCCGGGACCTACTACCAGCGCGTTGCCCCCGGTCCGCCGATGTCGGCGTTGTTTCTCGCCGACGGGCGGCGTGCCCGCCTGCTCGGCGTCAATTTGCAGATCGTGCGCCGTCTGGGCGGGCTGCCTTACGTCTTTCACGGTTGTATCGGCCCGCTGCCGGTGGCAGTGGGGCTGCGCCGCGAACTCGAAGGCATGCTCGACGCCTTGAGCGCCGATTTCGGCCTGCGTGGCCTGAACGGCCTGGACTTCCTGCTCAATGGGAACCGGCTCGCCGTGCTCGAACTCAATCCGCGGCCGTCGGCGAGTATGGCCTTGTACCGCGACGCATTATCGGGCGGCCTGCTGCACGCGCACGTAACAGCGAGCCGGGAAGCCCGCCTGCCGGCCGCGAGTGACGAGGTGGTCGGCCCGTTGCGCGGCTTCGAGGTGGTATTCACACGCCGCCGTGCCCGCGTCACTGACACGGGCGCGCTAGCCATGGCGCGCTGCGGCTGGTGCCACGACCTGCCGGCGGGCGGCACGCGGCTGGCCTGGGGCGACCCGGTGTGCACCGTCTCGGCGGTAGGTAGCACGGTCGCCGAAGTGCAGGCGCAGCTTGTGTGGCGCCGGCGACAGATTCCTCATCTACTGGAGAAAATCGATGAACGAAGCAGCAAAGAACCATGCCTCCGCGAAACTGAGTGTCAATGAACTGGCTGCGCCGCTGGTCGTCGAGCTGATTGCCCGCGCCGCCGAGCTTGGCGTCGCCGTCTCGCGGCTGGAGAGCGGCGTGACGCTGGTGGACGCGGGCATCGCCGCGCGCGGTAGTGTGGCGGCTGGCCTGCTGATCGGCGAAATCTGTCTGGGTGGCCTCGGCCGCGTGCGCTTGAGTTCGGCCGGCGCCGACTGGCCGGACTGGCTCGAAGTGAGTAGCGCGCAACCGGTGCTCGCCTGCCTGGCCAGCCAGTACGCTGGCTGGAGCCTGTCGGCGAGTAAGGAGGAGGCCGGCGGCAAGAAGTTCTTCTCGCTCGGCTCCGGCCCGGCGCGCGCGCTGGCCGGGCGCGAGACGCTATTCAAGGAACTCGGCTACCGCGACCAAGCGGCGGCCGGCGTCTTGGTGCTCGAGGTCGATCGGACGCCGCCGCCCGTGATCGTCGAAAAGATCCTGCGCGACTGCGGCCTCGCCGCCGCACAACTCACCCTCATCCTGACGCCAACCAGTAGCCTGGCCGGTTCAACGCAGGTCGTCTCGCGCGTCCTCGAAGTCGCCCTGCACAAGGTGCATGAGTTGGGCTTTCCGCTCGAACACATCGTCGACGGCAGCGCTCGGGCGCCCTTGCCGGCGCCCAGCTCGGACCTCGGTGTGGCGATGGGACGGACCAACGATGCCATCCTTTACGGTGGCCAGGTGCGGCTCACCGTGGCCGGCGACGACGCTGCCGCGCGCGAATTGGCGCGCCAGCTGCCGTCGGCCAATGCGAGCGACTACGGGCGCTCCTTTGCCGACATCTTTCGCGACTACGCGTACGACTTCTACCGCATCGACCCGGCGCTCTTCGCGCCGGCCGAGGTGTGGGTGAGCAGCCTCGCCAGCGGCCGCACCTGGCACGCCGGCGCCGTCGACCTAGTGCTGCTGCGCGGCCTCTGGCTGGACGAGGCGTGAGGATGGCCGCGCTTACCCGCGTTGCGATCCTCACCGACGAGACCGGCTGGCATACCAACCGCTTGCGCCGGGCGCTTGTCCGGCGTGGTTTCGAGGGGCGCTGTGCCGACCTCGCGGCCTGTCGCTTTGATACTTCGCGACCCGGCCCGGGTCTCGCCATTCCGGGCTTCGGTCGCGAACTGCCGGTCGCCGCCATCGTGCGCGGCATCGCCGGCGGTAGCCTTGAGCAGGTGACCAAGCGCCTTGGCATCCTGCACGCCCTGCGCGAGCTCGGCGTACCCGTGTACAACGAGGCGCGGGCCATCGAGCGTAGCGTTGACAAGTCGATGACCAGCTTCCTGTTGCAGCGTGCCGGCATTCCGACGCCGCCGGCCTGGGCCGTCGAAACGGACGCGCAGGCGCGGCGCCTGGTAATCAGCGAAACCGCACACGGCCGCTGTCTCGTGCTCAAACCGATGTTTGGCTCACAGGGCAAGGGCCTGCAACAGGTCGGCTGGGTCAATGGCGCCCCGGTGGCCTTGCCCGACCTGAAGGATTACGGTGGACTCGCCTATCTGCAGCGCTTCGTTGCGCAGAGCGCGGTGCCCGGCTTCGACTGGCGCGTGCTGGTCGTTGGCGGGCGCGCGCTGGCGGCAATGCGGCGGGTCAGCCGGCACTGGGTGCGAAACGTCGCGCAGGGCGCGCGCTGCCAGGCGGCGTCGTTGACCCCCGCGCTCGCCGCGCTTGCCGAGGGGGCGGCGGCGGCGCTCGGCATGGATTACGCCGGAGTCGACCTCGTGCCCGACAGCGGTGTGCCGCAGGGCGCCCAGGTGATTGAGGTCAATGGTGTCGCCGCCTGGCGCGGCCTGCAATCGGTCACCGCGTTCGATATCGCCCAGACCATGGTCGACGATCTGCTGCAGCGCCGGCTCGGCATCGACCTGGCGCAGGCGACGCGGGCGTTCGCCGGATGACGCGATGAGCGCCGCCGCGCGGCAGTCTCTCGGGCGGCAAGCCTTTCTCTGGGCTTGCCGTCTTGACGTGGCGGTGCGCAAGCCGGGTAACGTGAGTCTTGCCTCGCCCGGGCATGGCATGCAGGCGGCGCAGTTCCTGCGCAGCGCCGAGGTGGCGGCCGGGCCGCTGTTCACTGCCGGCCAGCCGGTCGGCGCGCGTATCGAGGCAGCGGTGGTGGCCACTCGCCTGGCGGTCGGCTGCAATACCAATCTCGGCATCCTGCTGCTCGGCGCGCCGCTTGCCGTGGCGTTCGAACGCTGCGCTGGTGGCGGTCCGCATGCCCTCGCGGCGGCCTGCCAGGACGTGCTTGCCAGCCTCGACGTCGAAGACGCGCGTGCCGCCTATCGGGGGATCGCGTTGGCCAATCCCGGTGGGCTCGGCCGGGTCGGCGCGCAGGACGTGGCCCAGGCGCCGACCATCGACCTGCGCGCTGCCATGCGGCTTGCCGCCGAGCGCGACAGCCTCGCCCGCCAGTATGCCAGCGGCTATGCCGACATCTTCGGCGGCGGGCTGGCCGCGCTGGCCGCCCCGAGCGCATCGCTTGCCAGTGCGGTGCAGGCCGTGTTCCTGAGTTTTCTCGCCAGCTGGCCCGATTCACACATTGTGCGAAAACTAGGTTCCGGCGCGGCGCAGACTGTCACCGACGAGGCCTGCCTCTGGCGCGACCGCCTGCGGAGCGATCCTGCCGCCGCCAACGGGGGGGCTTTCGCGGCCTGGGACGAACGCCTGAAGGCCTTGGCAATCAACCCCGGCACCAGCGCCGACCTGACCGTTTGCAGCCTTTTCGCAGCCGCGCTGTCTAAGCACGAACTGATCGGCACGGTCGCGACGCAGCCTTGGCATGGAATGTGTATTCAGTCCGGCGACATCGGACTTTTTCCGACGTCCGATCTAGAGGGCACCCATCCGCACGGGCAGCTCAGGTCAACTTCAAAGGAGAGCTAGGAAATGGCAAAAATCGATCGCATGCTGGTTGGAGAATCCCTCGTCGGGGAGGGCAACGAAGTCGCCCATATCGACCTGATCATCGGACCGCGCGGCAGCCCCGCCGAAACCGCGTTCAGCAATGCCCTGACCAATAATAAGGACGGCTTCACCTCGCTGCTTGCCGTGGTCGCCCCGAACCTGCTGACCAAGCCCGCTACCGTGATGTTCAATAAGGTCACCATCAAGGGCGCCAAGCAGGCCGTGCAGATGTTCGGCCCGGCCCAGCGCGGGGTCGCCATGGCGGTTGCCGACAGCGTGGAAGATGGCACCATTCCGTTGGCCGAGGCGGACAACCTGTTCATCTGCGTCGGCGTCTTCATTCACTGGCTGGCCGAGGACGACAAGAAGATCCAGGACTACAACTACCAGGCGACCCGCGAATCGATCAAACGGGCCGTCACCGGTGAGCCGACCGCTTCCCAGGTGATCTCCCGGAAGGCCGAAATGCAGCACCCCTTCGCGGCCCACGCCTAGACCGTCATGTGGCACGGGGCGGATCGTCAGGGCCCCTGTTCGGTGGCCCTCGCCGTGCTGCCGCAGCCGCTCTCCCTCGGGAGAGCGGAGCGGTTTTTTCTGTCGCCCGTGGAGCGATTCGCGGACCCGGAAGTCCAGCATTCTTGGTTCGTTCCGGCGCTCGCCCTGTCCGTAGCGATCCACGCCGCAACGCTGGCCTGGTCCCCAGCGCATCACGCCGCCGAGCGCCGTTCGCAGATACCGCTGTTTGCCACCTTGCGTCTGCCGCCGGCGGCGGCGCAGCCGCAGGCACTGCCACCGGAACGCCAACCCACGCCGCACGCCACCAGCGTTGTCCGCGCCACGTCCGTGCGCCCGACGGCGCCACCCCATCTCGTGCGGGCCGCTCGCGTGGCGGCGCCGACCGCTGCGGCGAGCGGCGTGCCCGTTCAATCCGCCGGCGTCGCCGTTTCCGCGCTCGCGGCCGCTGACGCAACACCTGCCGATGACGCGACCACTGTACTGGTCGCGGCGCCGGCCGCTTACCACGCAGCTGCCGACACCGGTGCGCTGGAACGTTACATCCGCACTCTGACCGAGCTGTTTACGCGTAAACAACGCTATCCGCATCTTGCCGAAATGCGTGGCTGGGAGGGTGACGTTCAGTTGCGTCTGCACGTCGCCGGCAAGGGCAAATTGGTGACCGTTGAAGTGTTGCGTTCGAGCGGCTTCCAGGTGCTCGACCAGCATGCCCTACAACTCGTGCAGGACACGGTTCCGTTGCCGATGCCGCCCACCGTGCTGCAAGACGGCGAATTCCAGATCACTGTGCCAATTCATTACAAATTACAAAAATCGACATGACGCCAGCGCATCTTCCAGCCGGCCCGCGGCATCTGGCTTGGCGTGCGCTGGACGATGACGCATTGATACGGGAGGTGACGATGGACGGTAGCGTGGATCGTTGGCAACTGAGCCTTTACAGCCGCATCGGCCTCGTACTGACGGCACTCGCCGCGGCGCTGGTGCTGGCCTTGGGCGGCCTCTGGCTGAAGCAGACGCGCGACTCGATTCGCGAGGAAGTTGAGGCGGCTAGCCGCGTTGCCGAGCAATGGCTCGGTGTGACCGCTGCCGAAGCGCGCGTCGCGCCGCCGACTGTCGGACCGGCGCTGTTGTTGGCGCGGCTGCGCGCGGTCGGGCGGATTCGCGCCAATGCGCTCGAAGTCGTCGGTCGCGACGGCCTGTCGTACTACGTCTCGCCGCCTTCGACCTACAAGGCCGGCCGCGCCGCACCGGTGTGGTTCGCGGCCATTATCGAGCCCGAACTCGCCAGCCGCCGCATCGACGCCGGGGCGCTGACTCTGCTCCTGCGCCCCGACGCCTCGCGCGCCAGCCTCGACGCGTGGGACGAATTGCTGGCCATGGCCGGCTGGACGAACGCCTTGCTGGTGGCCCTCTTTTTCGCCACGCGTTTCGCGCTCGACCGGGCGCTGCGCCCGGTCGGACAAGTCATGGCGGCGCTCGACCGGACCGGGCACGGGCGTTTCGATACGCGGCTGCCGGTGTTTCCGGTGCCCGAACTCGGCCGCCTGGCACGCGCCTTCAACGGTATGGCTGATCGCCTGGCACAGGCGGTGAATGAAAACGTGCGTCTGGAAAACGACCGCGAACTGGCCGAGCGCCTGCAACAGGGGCTCGAGGCCGAGCGCCGCGCGATTGCCCGTGAGTTGCACGACGAACTGGCGCAGAGCATCACCGCCGTGCGTGCCCTGGCCGGCGCCATCGCCCAGCGCACCGGGGAGCAAGCCGAGCTCCAGCGTACCGCCGAAAGCATCGTTGCCGTCACCGGCCAGATGCAGGACGGTGTGCGAACCATTCTGCATCGTTTGCGGCCGCGCGCCGAACACGCGCAGATTGGCCTCGAGGACGCCTTGCGCCGTTATCTGGCGGTCTGGCAGCAGCATTACCCGGGCATCGCCCTGACGGCAACGCTGGCCGCCGGCCCGGCCCCAGTCGGCGTAGACCTTGCTCTGGCGGTGCTGCGCATCGTGCAGGAAGGTCTGACGAACGTGGTTCGCCACGCCGGCGCCAGTTGCGTTGAGCTATCCCTGCGCCGGCTCGGCGTCGGCGACGACGAGTGGCTCGAGGTCAGCCTTGGCGACGATGGACGTGGCCTCACCGCGCGTTCGTCCGCTGCCGGTTGCGGCTTCGGCCTGAGCGGCATGCGCGAACGGGTGGCGGCGCTGGCCGGCGAATTGCGTTTTGCCAGTGTCGACGGTCACGGCACACGCCTGTGCGCCCGCCTGCCGACCAACCAGCACAAGCCAATGGAGGTGCGCTCATGAGTATTTCCCTGAAGGGCCTGACAATTCTGCTGGCGGACGATCATGCCATTGTTCGCATGGGCTTTCGTTTGCTGCTCGAAGGCGCTGGCGCCCGCGTGTCGGCTGAGGCGGCGAGTGGCGAAGAAGCCGTTCGCCTCTACGCCGAAGTGCAGCCGGACCTGCTGGTGATGGACGTTTCGATGCCGGGTATCGGCGGTCTGGCGGCGCTGGAACGCCTACGCGTCCGGCACCCGGCTGCCCGTGTGCTGATTCTCTCAGCGCATCACGATGCGGTGATTCCAGCGCGCGCCCTGAAAGCCGGGGCGCTCGGCTACCTGTGCAAGAGCTGCCTGCCAAACGAGTTCCTGATCGCCGTGCGCCAAGTCGCCAGCGATCAGCGCTACATCGACCCAGCGCTGGCGCAGGAGTTGGCGCTGGCCCAACTCGGCGGTTGCGCGCATCCGGCGGAAAGCCTTACCGACAAAGAGTTCACGGTCTTCCTGCAACTGGCTCAGGGCAGTTCGGTGAGCGAGATAGCTAGAGATTTCCATGTGAGTGCGAGCACTGTTGGCACCCATCTCTATCACATCAAGCAGAAGCTCAATTTGCAGAACTCTGCCGAACTGGCGATGCTGGCGGTGCGCAGCGGGCTGATCGAAACGTAGCGGGCCGGAGGTCGCCGGCCTCCTGCGGTGCCGCGCTCTGCCGTGTGGCAGAGCACCGCGGTCAGTGCCTTCAGTCTCCCCGCGGGTGCGGCACCATGCCAGTGCCGAGCAGGTGCAGAACGTCCGCCGAATGCTGGGCCGACGGGTTCCTTGGCGCGGCGGGACGCTGCCGTTCGATGATCACGCCGACTCCGTCGACGTCGTCGAATTTGCGTGGCTTGCTCACCGCGACGCGCACCCAGTGGGCACCGAAGCGCGTCAGGAGGAGGGTGGCGACCGCTTCGGCAAAGGCTTCCAGCAGTTGGTAACGGTGTGTCTGCAACAAGTCCACGAGGGCGCTGCGGACCGTGCTGTAGTCGATGGTGTCGCCGATCCGGTCGGTGTTGCAGGCAAAACTGCGCGGTACGCCGGCGGCCAGATCGATGTGCACTGGCTGAGGTAATTCCAGTTCGTCGTCATGAATACCGATGATGGTTTTGCCGCGAAAGCCGTCGATGAAAATCAGGTCCATCGGCTGCGCAGAGTCTGCCAGGGAGCGCTGATCGCGGCGGGTGGGGGTGAGCGGGCGAGTAAGTGGCGAGAGCAAGATGGCGTCCTCCTGGCAGGTGAAACTACGGGGGTGACACAGCGTGTCGGCGTTGTCGTCCTGGAGGTAGAGAAGCGAGAAGCAGGCCAGCCGCAAATGGTGCGCTGCACAAGCACAATCCCTGGAAGTCGGTACTTTTCCGAACGCAGAATATGTTTATACTCAGTACGTTCGTCAGCATCGGCTTACGCAGAGAGAGTGCGCACTCTCTCCCGGGTGATGCGGGTTGGCGGATCGATGAGGCGCGTTAGACGCCTGGCGTTGATAGCGGGAAGCGAAGTGGCTTCCGGCAAAGGAGGAGACAAGAATGGTGTCAAGGATACTTGCGTCCAAAGAACATGCCAGTCGAGTGCTGGATGTGGTTGACGGTGGGGCCGGGAGCAACGTCGCGGATCAAGTGACCCGCTCGTGGGCGCGCTGTCTGCGGGACTACCGGCTCGATCCGGAAACGATCTGCAGTCCGGAGGTATTGGCCGGCAACGTGCTGGAGGAACATCGTGCGCGTGCCGCCGATGTCATCGAATGCGCCAAGCTGGAAATGACCACCCTCTACCAGCAGCTTGGCGACCGGGAGTCGGCGGTGGTCCTAGTCGATACGGCGGGTGTGATCCTGCACATGGTCGCCGCCCCCGACTTCTCGAGCGAGATGGGTCAGGTCGGCTTTTGTGTCGGCGCCATCTGGAGCGAGGCGGCCGTGGGTACCAATGGCATGGGGACCTGCCTGGTGGTCGGCGAGCCGGTGGCGGTGCGCCAGCAGGACCATTTCTTCGGGGCCTATACTTCGCTCACGTGCTCCGCCGTGCCGATCTTCGATCCGGACGGGGCCCTAGTCGCCGTGCTCGACGTCACCAGTCGCTCCCAGCTGATGCAGCAGCATTCGCTAGTGCTGCTCAGCATGACCGCGCAGATGATCGAGAATCGCCTGCTCGACCTGCGCTTCCGCGACGCCTGTCCGATTCATTTCCACAGCCGGCCGGAGTTCGTCTATACCCTCCATGAGGGCAAGCTGGTGGTCGGGGATGATGGGGGTATTCGCGGTGCCAATCGCAGCGCCTTGTTCCAACTCGGCTTCGGCTCGGTGCAGGAAATTCGCCGCAAGCGAATTGACGAGGTTTTCCAGACCACGCTGGAAGATATCCTGCAGCGCAGTGCGCGCAGTTCCTTTCATCCGATTCCCACTTTCTGTACCGAGCGCTCCAGCCGGTTCTTCGCGGTCGCGCAGCAGCCGGCGACCCGCTCCGCCACGGCATCCGAGCGCGGTGGCAAAGCGGGGGGCGGGCGGCCAGGCGACGGGCCGGCGCCGGCCAGCGAGTTCGGGGACGGGCAGATTCTGTCGCAATTGGACCTGGCTTCGCGGGTGATCGCCAAGGGCATTCCGGTGCTGTTGCACGGCGAAACCGGTGCCGGCAAGGAAGTCTTTGCGCGTGCCCTGCACAAGAGCAGTCCGTCGGCGGCCGGTGCTTTCGTGGCAGTCAACTGTGCTTCGCTACCCGAGACCCTGATCGAGAGCGAGCTGTTCGGCTATCGCGCCGGCGCTTTCACCGGCGCCCAGCGCGCCGGCCGACGCGGCAAGATACTGCAGGCCGACCGTGGCACGCTCTTTCTCGACGAGATCGGCGACATGCCCCTGGTGCTTCAGGCGCGGCTCTTGCGGGTGCTCGACGAGCGCCAAATTTCGCCGCTCGGCTCGGAAGAAACCATTCCGGTCGAGTTTCAGCTGGTCAGCGCGAGTCACCGCAATTTGCCCAAGCTAGTGGCGGAAGGCGTCTTTCGCGAGGATCTTTACTATCGCCTTTCGGGTCTCGAAGTAACGCTGCCGCCGCTGCGCGAGCGCACCGACAAGCGCGAACTGATCGGCCGGGTGCTGGAGGAGGAGGCCGGCCAGCGGATGACCATCGATGCCGACGCCGAAGTCCTGCTGATGAGCTACCCGTGGCCGGGCAACCTGCGCCAGCTGCGTCATCTGCTGCGCACGGCGCTGGTTTTCGCCGACGGACAGCGTTTGCGTCTGAGCGATCTGCCGCCGGCCTTGCGCCAAGGAGCGGGTGACCGCGTTTTGGCGCCCGTGCCGCCGGTCAGCGCGCCGGCATTCGACGGCGATGCGCCGCCGCTCAACCCCATCCAGATCAGCGAGCGCGGGGTATTGCTCGGTCTGCTCGAGGATCAACGCTGGAATGTAAGCAATGTCGCCAAAGCGCTCCACGTCAGCCGCAACACTCTGTACCGCCGACTCCACAGACTGCACATCCCGCTTTCCCACCTCGATTGAGTCGCCAACGGATGATATTCCCCCGACCGGGGGGCTGGCCGGCGACCCCGGGAAGCGGAGTCGCTTCGCCTGGGCCGTCACTGGCTCCGGGCATTTTCTCCAGGAGGCGATGGCACTGGCGTTCCGCCTACCCAACGTGGACTTCTTCCTGTCCGCCGCGGCGGAAGAGGTGTTGCCGCTCTACGACCACCGCATCGATGGCCTGAAGGCACGCTTTCGGGTCTTTCGCGACAAGAGTGCCAGCTCGGTGCCGGTGGGGATGCTTTACGACGACATCTATCACACGGTGGTTGTTGCACCGGCGACCAGCAACACCGTGGCCAAGTGCGCGTTCGGCATTTCCGACACGCTGCCGACCAACATCTTTGCGCAGGCGGGCAAGCTAGGGATTCCCGGCATCGTTTTTGCGTGTGATGCCTTGCCGGTGGTGGTCACCAAGAGCCCGCGCGAATGGGTCCAATTGCGTCCGCGCAACGTCGACCTCGAGAACGTCGCGCGGCTCAGGCAGATCGACTATTGCCGGGTCGTGGATTCTCCCGCAACCCTGGAGCAAGCCTTGCATGCGCGTCTGGCTGAGCTGTCGCTGACATGGAACACATAGTCTTCCTCACTGGTCGCCTGGCGCAGCCTAGCCTGGAACGCGTGCTGGCCGGCATGGCGCCAGCGCCCTTCACTTGGGAAGTGCGCGAAATCGGCCTGCAGGTGGCCGGTTTGATGACTGCCGAGATGATCCGCCGCCGGGTGACGGTGCCGGTCGGCGCCGATCGCGTGATGGTGCCGGGCCGCTGCCGCGGCGACCTGGAGCCGCTGGCCGCGTATTACGGGGTGCCGGTGCTGCGCGGGCCGGACGAATTAAAGGATATTCCCCGTCACTTTAACCGCGTTGTCAGCGCCTGCGATCTCTCGAGTTACGACATAGACATTTTTGCCGAGATCGTTGATGCGCCGCGTCTGGATGTCGCCGGCATCGTCGCCCGCGCCGCTCGCCTACGCGCCGACGGCGCCAATGTGATCGACCTCGGCTGTCTGCCGGCCACCCCCTTCCCGCAACTAGAGGACGCGGTGCAGGCGTTGAAGGGCGAGGGGCACCGGGTTAGCGTCGATTCGCAGGACTGCGGCGAACTGCTGCGCGGCGGCCGGGCCGGGGCTGACTTCGTGCTCAGCCTGACTGTGGACAACCTGTGGCTGGCCGACGAGGTGGCGGCGATGCCGGTCCTTATCCCGCGCGAGCCGGCCGACGAAGCCTCTCTTTACGCGGCGGTCGAGGCCATGCAGCGGCGGGGCCGGCCCTTCCTCGCCGATGCCATCCTTGACCCGATTCCATTTGGCCTGCTCGCCTCGCTGTGCCGTTACCAGCGCCTGCGCGAGCGCTTCCCCGACGTGGCGATCATGATCGGCATTGGCAATGTCACCGAGCTTACGGAGGCCGATACCAGCGGCATCAATGCCGTGCTGTTCGGCATCGCCGCCGAGTTGCGCGCCGGCGCGGTACTCACTACACAGGTCAGTGGCCACGCTCGGCGGGCGGTGCGCGAGGCCGACATCGCGCGGCGCGTCATGTACCAGGCGCGCGCGAGCGCGTCGTTGCCCAAGGGCATGACCGAGGCGCTGATGACGGTGCACAGCAAATACCCTTTCCCCGATTCGCCGGATGAGATTGCCGCCACCGCGCAGGCCGTGCGCGATCCGAGTTTCCGCGTGCAGATTTCAGACCGTGGCCTGCACGTCTACAACCGGGACGGCCATCACATTGCCACCAATCCCTTCGCGCTCTTTCCCCGGCTCGGGCTGGACGCCGACGGCAGCCACGCCTTCTACATGGGAGTCGAGTTGGCGCGCGCGGAAATCGCCTGGTCGCTGGGCAAGCGCTATAGCCAGGACCAACTGCTCGACTGGGGCTGCGCCAGCGAGCGGGAAAGCGCCGACTTCCCGCTCCAGTGTGCACCCGGCCTGGCCTTGCCAGCCCAGCCGTCGCCTACCGAAGAGCGCGAGGTGTCTTGCCATGCCGCAGATCTTTGAAACCCTGGTAACCACGGTCGGCGCCGACGGGCGGGTTAATTGCGCGCCGCTCGGCGCGCGCTATATCAGCGAGGACGTGCTGTTGAGCCCGTTCAAACCGTCGATCACGCTTGACAACATCCTCGCCAGCGGCTGCGCCGTGCTCAACCTGAGTACTGACGTGCGCATCTTCGCCGGTTGCGTCACCGGTCGCCGCGACTGGCCGACTGTACCAGCCGAGCGGATTGTCGGGCGTCGTCTGCTCGCCGCGCAGGCCCACGTCGAGTTGCGCCTGCTGCGCCACGTCGACGATGCGCAGCGCCCGGTGCTGCACATGGGCCGTGTCTGCGCACGCACGCACGCCGCTTTTGCCGGCTTTAGCCGGGCGCAGGCGGCGGTGATCGAGGGCGCCGTGCTGGTCAGCCGGCTGGCCATGTTGCCGGCCGAAAAGGTGGATGCCGAACTGGCTTACCTGCAGATCGCCATCGACAAGACGGCCGGGCCAGACGAATTGGAGGCTTGGCGATGGCTCGGCGAAGCCGTTCAGGCCTTCCGCCGCCGTGTCGGGCAGTCGCGGGTGCCGGCGTGATCCGTCTGCTCGCCAGCGTGCGCGACGTCGACGAAGCGCTGGCCGCGGCCGCTGGTGGTGCCGACTTGATCGACCTTAAGGAGCCCCGCGCTGGCGCCCTCGGCGGGCTGCTCCCTGCGCGCATTCGGGAAATTGTCCGGGTGCTGCGCGAGCGCCATCCTGGCCTGCCAATCAGCGCGACGATTGGCGATTACGCCGCCGACGATCTGGAGTGCATCGGCGCGCAGGTGGCGGCGGTTGGCAGTTGCGGGGTGGATTACGTCAAGGTCGGCATCGCCGGCGTGAACGCGGCGGCACAGCGCACATTGCTCATGTGGTTGGCCGAGTCGCGATGGGCGGTGGTGCCGGTGTTCATCGCCGATTACGGTCTCGATTTTTCGGTCGTCGAAGGGGCTTGCCGGCTGCCTTTTCCGGCACTCATGGCCGACACCGCGGACAAGCTCGCCGGCAGCCTTTTCGACTGCTTGGCCGACCCCGAGCTCATTCGCTTCACGGCGTTGGTCCAGGCCGCCGGCAAGCGGGTCGGTCTGTCTGGCGCCTTGCGTTCCCTCGACCTCGGGCATCTTGCCGAACTGGCGCCCGATTTTGCCGGCTTTCGTAGCGCCCTGTGCGACGGTGCACGGACCGGCCAACTCGATCCGCAGAAGGTACGCTTCCTGCGACAAGCCATGCGCGCCATTCCGTCGGCTTTCTGCCGGGACGGCCAAGCGCTAGCGATTTGATGGTGCCCCCAGCACGAATCGAACGTGCGACCCCCTTCTTAGGAGGAAGGTGCTCTATCCACTGAGCTATGGGGGCGTGACTCCCGGCTTCATCCCGGTCGCGCTTCGGGCGCATGTGCGCTATGCTTTACGCGACGAGGTGGCGGGTGCGTATTGTAGCCGCTGACTCGCAATCCCGGCAATTTCCCTGCGTTTGTCGTTGACACCCAAACAAGTCCTGCCGCAAGCCGCGCCCAGTGTCACGGAACACTTCGGCGCGGCGGTGTTCTTCGGACGCGCCGCTAGACGTTTGCCGATTAGGCGTGTGCTCGAGTCCAGAGCGGCATCACCGCTGATGCGTTTACAAGGTTGAATCTTATGTCAAGCAGCTATTGTCGCCTTCCCATCGCCCGGCAGATCATCCTGACGACGGTCGTTCTCCTGTTGCTGGTGTTTGCCGTGATGACGGTGATGGTCTATCGCATGGCAGAAGAGTCCGCAATTGTCGAAGCAGCGCATTCGCTGGAGCAGCAAACGAAGATCATGGCTGGAACGCTCGACACTTTTTTCGAGAACGTGAAAGCGCGCGGCGCGCGGCAATCGAAGTTCTTTCTGCAGAGTGTCGGTGGGGGACTGTCCGTTGGGCCAAGCACGTTCAGGACCGGTGACGTCGATTTGCCGGTGTTCCGGGTCGGTGGCGAAACGGAAAACGCGAATCACAAGCTGCTGCAGTCCTTCAAAGAGCTGACTGACGATGAAGCGGCGTTCTTTGTCCTCAAGGATGGCAAGGTGTATCGGGCGGCCACGCTGCTCCGGAAGGACGGGCAGTCAATGGATGGCACGGTGCTGTCGGCGAACGACCCGGTTGCCGAAGCGCTGATCAAGGGGCAGGATTACGCTGGCATGACGGTGCGTAACGGCACTTACAACTTCAGTACGGTGAAGGCGGTGCGGGGCGCCGACGGCCAGGTGCTTGGTGCCTATTCGGTGCGCATCAATCTGGAACACGAGCTGGCGCAGATTCGCGAGTTGTTCAGCAAGGTCGTGAGCGGGGATAGCGGCTACGTCTATATCATGCGGCCGACCGGCGATCAAACGATTGCCGAATATGTGCTGCATCCGAAATTTCTGGGCAAAACGGTCGGCGAAACGGCGCGGACCGAAGACGTCAGGCAGCGCCTGGCCGAGATGCTGGTCAAGAAGACCGGATTGGCGCGCTATTTCACCCTTGATGCCGACAAAAAGGAACGTGAGAAGCTGACCTATTACGCCACCTCGGCGGCTTGGAACTGGACGCTGGTGTCTGGCAGCTGGCTGGACGAGTACCTGACGGAGAGTATCAAGTTGCGCAACACACTGGTCCTCATTTCGCTGCTCTCCGCCGCGCTGCTCTGCGTGTTCCTCTTTCTCACCGTCAATCGTCGCCTGAGCGGTCTTGCGGCACTGGTCGGCGACGTTTCAAAACTGGGCGACGGCGATTTGCGTGTGAATCTGGCCGCTGTCGATGTCGATGCCGCCAGCCGCAACGAGGTCGATGTCTTGCGCCATGCCGTCAATGCGATGGCCGGCAACATGCGCAAGCTGGTCGGCGACATTTCGCGTACCGCTCAGCGCGTCGGTGGCGCAGCGGACCAGTTGGAACTGGTGGCTGCCGCCACCATGGCCAGTTCGGAGCAGCAGTCGCGGGCGGCGTCGGGTATCGCCGCCTCGGTCGAAGAAATGTCGATCAGCATTACTCAGGTGGCCGACAACGCCCGAGAGGCGAACCGGATTTCCGACGAAGCCAAAGTGTCCGCCGAACGGGGACGAAACATTGTCGGCCAAACAATGTCTGACTTGGAGTTGGTAGCGGGCGACATTCGTCAGTCGGCCGAACTGATCGATTCGCTCGGTGAGCGTTCGAAGCAAATATCGACCATCGTCAATGTAATCAAGGAGATCGCCGACCAGACCAATCTGCTCGCCCTCAACGCCGCTATCGAGGCAGCGCGCGCCGGCGAGACGGGGCGCGGTTTCGCGGTGGTCGCCGACGAAGTACGCAAACTGGCCGAGCGCACGGCGCTGTCCACGCAGGAGATATCGGGCACCATCCAGTCCATCGTTAGCGAAACCGGCAGTGCTGTCGAGCGTATGCAGTCGGTCAGTCGGCATATGGCCGGCAGTGTCGATCTGGCGCGAGGTGCGAGCGAGGCGCTGGCTTCCATCGATGCACAAGCCGAGCGGACGGTGGCCACCGTGCACAGCATTGCCGACAGCACGCGTGAGCAAAGTTCGACCAGCCAGGAAATCGCCCGCCTGATCGACGGCGTCGCCCGTACGTCCGACGAGAGCGCGGCAACGGCGGGGCGCAACCGGGAAGAAGCGGCCAGTTTGCAGCACATGGCGGCCGAGTTGCAGAGCATGCTTTCGCGATTCAGGGTTTGAACGGGGTCTGATACGCACCAGGGCGCCGCGCGGCGCCTTTTTTTGGAGAAGGAAATGATCAGAAACCTATTGCGCTTCCTGCTGCGCGTGCCCGTCCTGGGGTCCTTGTTGTTTGGCCTCAGTGGCGCGCTCCTGGCCGACGAGGTGCCACTGCCCGGCAGCCAGGCACCGGGCTTCACCTTGCCCGACCAGAATGGTAAGAGCGTTGCACTCGACGGCCTGCGCGGCAAATGGGTGGTTCTCTACTTCTACCCGAAGGACGATACGCCAGGCTGCACCGAGGAAGCATGCACTTTTCGTGACGATCTGGCCAAACTGACAGCGCTCGGTGCACAGATCGTCGGCCTCAGTGTCGACGACAGTGCCTCGCACGCCGAATTCGCCAAGAAATATCACTTGCCTTTTCCGCTACTCGCTGACCGCGACGGCGCCGTGGCGCGCCGCTACGGCGCCTTCTCCGACTGGAAGGTGGTGCACTACGCGAAGCGTTATACCTTCCTGATCGATCCACAGGGTAAAATTGCGAAAACCTACCTCAAGGTCGATACCTCGCGACATTCCGCCGAGGTCATCGCCGACCTCAAGCAACTTTCCGGAAAATGATCACCCTTCATGGCGCACCTCGTTCTTTCTGACGCATCCCTTGCTTTCGGCCATGTGCCTCTCCTCGACCACGCCGACTTTCAACTCGATCCCGGTGAACGCGTCGCCCTGATCGGTCGCAACGGCACCGGCAAGTCCTCGCTGCTGCGCGCGCTGGCCGGCGAAGGAGCCCTCGATGACGGGACCGTATGGCGTCAGCCGGGAATCCGCATGGGATATGTCTCGCAAGAGCCGCCGTTCGATCCCGAATTGAGCGTCTTCCAGGCGGTGGTCGCCGGCATGGGCGAACTGTCCACCCTGCTCGGTGACTACCACGCGGTGTCGCACGCGCTCGGCGAACCCGATGCCGATCATGAAACGCTGCTCGAACGCATGCAGGAGCTGCAGACCGAACTCGACGCACGCGACGCCTGGTCCTTCGAAGCGCAGGCCGAAAAGGTCATCCAGCGCTTTTCGCTTGACCCCGACGCGCGCGTCGGGAGTCTTTCCGGCGGGCAGAAGAAGCGCCTCGCGCTGGCCCAGGCGCTGGCCATCTCGCCCGATCTGCTGTTGCTCGACGAGCCGACCAACCACCTCGACATCGCCGCCATCGAATGGCTCGAAGAGTTGCTGATTTCCTCGGGAACCACCTTGCTCTTCATCACCCACGATCGGCGTTTCCTCGACCGCGTGGCGACGCGCATCGTCGAGCTCGACCGCGGGAGTCTGATGTCCTGCCCCGGCAGCTTCAGCGAATATCTGGTGCGCAAGGAAGCCATGCTGCACGACGAGGCGATCAACAACGCCAAGTTCGACAAGTTTCTCGCGCAGGAAGAAGTGTGGATCCGCCAGGGCATCAAGGCCCGGCGCACGCGCAACGAAGGCCGCGTGCTGCGCCTCGAACAGTTGCGGCGCGACCGCGCGGCGCGGCGCGAGCGGCAGGGCAAGGTCGAGTTGGCGCTCGATTCGGGCGACAAGAGCGGCAAGTTGGTCGCCGAGTTGGAACATGTCACCAAGCGCTTCGGCGATAAGACGGTGGTGCGCGATTTTTCCTGCCGTCTGCAGCGCGGCGACAAGATCGGCCTGATCGGTCCGAACGGCGTCGGCAAAACGACGCTGCTGCGGCTCATTCTCGGCGAGTTGGCGGCCGACGAAGGCATCGTGCGCCTTGGCACCAAAGTGGAAGTTGCCTATTTCGACCAGTTCCGCACCCAGCTCGACGAGGAGGCGACGCTGATCGACGTGATCTCGCCCGGCTCCGATTTCGTCGAGATCGGCAATCAGCGCAAGCACGTCATCAGTTACCTCGGCGATTTTCTCTTCGCCCCGCAACGCGCGCGTTCGCCGGTCAAGTCCTTGTCCGGCGGCGAACGCAACCGTCTGCTGCTGGCCCGCCTGTTCGCGCGGCCGGCCAACGTCCTGGTGCTCGACGAGCCGACCAACGACCTCGATATTGAAACGCTCGAACTGCTCGAAGAGTTGCTGCAGGAATACACGGGAACGCTGTTCCTAGTCAGTCACGATCGCGCCTTCATCGATAACGTGGTGACGCAGACGATCGCCTCCGAGGGCGACGGCGTCTGGCGCGAGTACGCTGGCGGCTACCAGGACTGGGCCGATTATCAGGCCGGGCGGCGCAAGGAAGCGGCGGCACAGGCGAGCGCCGCCAAACGCAGCGATACGAAAGCGGCCGACGGCGGAAAAACCGTCGCCAAGAACAAGTCGGACAGCGCCGGAAAACTAAGCTACAAGGATGCGCGCGAACTCGAAGCGCTGCCCGAACGCATCGCCGCGCTCGAGGCCGAGCAGAGAGACCTTAGCGCGCGCCTTGAAGATCCGGCGTTGTACCAGTCGGAGTCCGAAGGTGTGCAGGAGGTGCAGCGATGTGCCGCGCGGTTGGCGCAGATCGACGACGAGTTGCTGGGCCTGCTCGAACGCTGGGAGGCGCTGGAGGCGAAGGGCTGAGCAGGTTTAGTTGCGGCCGGCTTTCCTGAGTACTTCGCGGATTTGCGGGAGCGCCAACTGTAGCGCCTGTTCGCCGGCGAGAATTGCATCGTGGCGGGCCAGGAAATCGGCCGAACCGACGCCGCCGACCGCCGGGCGAATCACCACGTCGGCCTCTTTCAGTTCGTAGCGTGCCAGGCTCTGCCCCATGATCGTCACGGTCTGGAGCAGGATGTCGAGCGTGCCGCGCATCGGCTGGTTGCTCGGACGGGCGGAAATGTCGACTGCAATGACCACGTCGGCGCCCATCTGGCGCGCGGCGCGCACCGGGATCAGGCTGGTCAGCCCGCCATCCACGTATTCACGACCATGGATCGTCACCGGCTGAAAGATGCCCGGCACGGTCGCCGAGGCGCGCACTGCCATGCCGGTGTTGCCGGTCCTAAAGACGACGCTCTCGCCGCTGCCCAGATCGGTCGCCACGGCGGCGAAAGGCTTTTTCAGCGCTTCGAGCGGGCGCTGACCCACCGCTTCGTTGACAAACTGCTGCAGCGCTTCGCCCTTGAGGACGCCGCGATCGGGTAGCGACCAGTCGCTGATTTTCGATTCGTCGAGTTTGTGCGCCAGTTTTTGCAGCTCAAAGCCGTTGTAGCCGGCCGCGTAGAGGGCACCGACCACCGAGCCGGCGCTGGTGCCGACGATGATGTCGGGGAAGATTCCCTGGTTCTCCAGGGCCTTGATCACGCCGACGTGAGCAAAGCCGCGCGCCGCGCCGCCGCCCAAGGCCAGCCCGATCTTTATTGGTTTGACGGTTGGCGCCGGTGGGAGCGGGGTGCTGGCGCAGCCGGTGAGGGTCAGGGCAAAGAGCGAAAGCAGAACAAGCAGCGCGCGCATCGAGGCGGTCCTTTCGGTGAGGCGTCAATTGTACGCGGCTCACCGAGGTGCGGCGAGTGACAGCCTTGTCCAATGAGGTATGAGCCTGACGGAGACGCGTATTTCCAACCGGGAATGAGCCTGGAGGGGAAAACGCGAAGGCAAATTAGGGCGTGGG
>Ga0209125_1000551_pt1 | contig 46143 bp, 45 predicted proteins | sample BarGraIncub1131A_FD_184503 | JGI IMG/M metagenome (GOLD analysis project Ga0209125, IMG submission 184503) | Arctic peat soil microbial communities from Barrow, Alaska - Barrow Graham LP Incubations 11-31A (SPAdes) (version 2) | ecosystem: Environmental > Terrestrial > Soil > Wetlands > Peat... | reverse complement strand
GGGGGCTAGGGGCTAGGGGCTAGGGAATTGAAACTGGGGACTAGTGCACTGAAAAAGCCTTTGCTTTTACCAGTCCCCAGCCCCCAGTCCCTAGTCCCTGTCTTTTGCTCTACTTAAAGGTCTTCAGGATGTAATCCGCAATGGCCTTTGCCTCTTTTGTGGAGATGGCTTTTTCATCGTACTTGGTCATTCCGGGCCCGGGGTTGCGCATCTTGACGACGATGTCCTTGTCGGTCTTGATGCCATTGGCTGCCAGCGACATCTTGCTCAACGGCTTCTTGGCGTTGCCAATATTGCCGCCCTTGGGATGGCAGCTCGCGCAATGCTTCTCGAACTCTTGCTTAGCGTCGATCTTTTCGCCCTTCTTGGTGTCAGAGAATCCCGGCGTTGCCAATACGCTCAGTGACAGCATCGCTACCGTAACGATCAAAACTTTTTTCATCCTGATTCCTCCTTGTTGGTGACGGGAATTGCCCTTATACCTATCTGGGCATTCCTCGTACCACCCTGAATAATTTCAGGTCGGCGGGGTAATCCTAAACTAGATTTTGCGATTGTCAATTACCCGGGATGCCTTTCCCTCGGCCCTCGGGATGCTGTTCGGCTCCACGAGCTTGACGACCGCGCCGACCCCGAGTACGGAATCGATGCGCCGCTCCACCTGATCCAGGAACGCCTTCTGCCTCTTCATCTCGTCGAAGAAGATGTTCTCCGTCACCTCGATCCTCACCTCCAGCGTATCCAGCGCGCCCTTCCTGTCGACTACCAGCTGGTAATGCGGCTGGCACCCCTCGACGGCGAACAGAACGTCCTCGATCTGCGAGGGGTAGACGTTCACCCCCTTGATGATCAGCATGTCGTCGGAGCGCCCCATGGTCTTCCTCATCCGGACCGTCGTCCTGCCGCAGGCGCACTTTGCGTAGTCGAGAGAAGTGATGTCGCGGGTGCGGTAGCGCACCATGGGGAAGGCCTCCTTGGTGAGCGAGGTCAGCACGAGTTCCCCGACGCTTCCAGGCGGCAGAGACTCGCCGGTTTCCGGGTCGATGATCTCGGCTATGAAGGCGTCCTCGGCGAGGTGCATGCCGCACTTTTGCTGGCACTCGCCGGCAACGCCCGGTCCGATCACCTCGGAAAGCCCGTAATTATCGGTCGCCGATATCCCCAGTCTGGACTCGATCTCCCGGCGCATCGACTCGGACCACGGCTCGCCCCCGAAAAGGCCGACCTTCAGTGAGAGACTCTTCGGGTCGACCCCCATCTTCTCCATGCGTTCGGCGATGGTGACCGCGTAGCTCGGGGTCGAGACCAGCGCCGTGGTCTTGTAGTCCTGCATGATCATGATCTGCTTCTCGGTGTTCCCGGCACCCATCGGTATCACCGAGGCGCCGATCATTTCCGAGCCGTAGTGCAGGCCGAAAGCGCCGGTGAAAAGGCCGTAGCCGAAGGCGATCTGCACCACGTCGTCGCTGGTGACCCCCGCGGCGGTCATGAAGCGCGCCACCAGGTTGGACCAGACCTTTATGTCGTGCTTCGTATAGCCCACGACGGTCGGCTTGCCGGTGGTGCCGCTTGAGGAGTGGATGCGGACCACCTCGCGCAGCGGGACGGCGAACATGCCGTAGGGGTAGTTGAGGCGCAGGTCTTCCTTCGTGGTGAAAGGGAGTTTGGACAGATCGGAGAGGGACTGGACGTCCTCGGGGACGATGCCCAGTTCCTTGAATCTGTTCCGGTAGCAGGTGACATTCTTGTAGACGCGGTTGAGCGTAGCCTGGAGCCGCTCCAGTTGGAGCTGCTCGATCTCCTCGCGCGGCATGCATTCGTACTCAGGATCCCAAATCTGCATAAAATCTCCGGTAAGGCAATTGACAATTGATGCTCATCGTTCCCAGATCTCTTTCTTGTCGCGGCCCAGGTAGGCGCGCTGTACGTCCTTGTTTTCCAGCAGCTCCGACGCTTTCCCTTCAAGTATCACTTTACCGGTCTCCAGCACGTAGCCGCGGTCGGCGACCTTGAGGGCGGCACGGGCGTTCTGCTCGACGAGCAGAATCGTGGTCCCCTCCTCGCTCCTGAGCCGCTCGATGACCCGGAAGATGTCCTGCACCACGAGCGGCGCAAGCCCCATGGAGGGCTCATCCAGAAGGAGCAGCTTGGGGCGTGCCATGAGTGCCCGGCCGATGGCGAGCATCTGCTGCTCGCCCCCCGAAAGTGTGCCGGCCGCCTGGCGCCTGCGCTCCTTGAGCCGCGGGAACATCTGGAACATGCGCTCCAGGTCGGCCGCGATCTCCGCCTTCTGCCCGCCGGCCCGGTAGCGCAGATACGCGCCGAGTTCCAGGTTCTCCTCGACGGTGAGCGGATTGAAGACCTGCCTCCCCTCGGGCACCTGGGAGAGACCGAGCGACACGATCCGGTCCGCAGCAAGGCCCGCGACCCCCTTCCCTTCCAGGAGGATTTCGCCGCTCTCCGCCGGGATGATGGCGGAGAGCGTGTTCAGGAGCGTGGTTTTGCCGGCGCCGTTCGCGCCGATCAGGGTGACGATCTCGCCGCGGTTAAGATGCAGCGATACGTTCTTCAGGGCGTGCACCTTGCCGTAGTAGGCATTTACGTTTTTTATCTTAAGCATCTGTAAATCCGTGAATGGTGAATGGTGAATGGTGAAACTAAAGGCCAAGACGCGATAGGGTGCACAACGGTGCGGGTTCAATCCTTAACCTTAACCTCAACCTTGACCTGGTTTTTTTACTCCTCACCCAGGTACGCGGTGACGACCGCCTGGTTGCCCTGGATCTCACGGGGGGTGCCCTCCGCCAGCATGGTGCCGAGATTGAGGACCACCAGCGCATCGCAGATATCCATGACCAGATCCATGTCGTGCTCAACCAGTGCCACGGTGACGCCCAGAGTCCTGATCCTCTTGATCAGCTCGGCCAGTTCGGCGGTCTCGCGGCTGTTGAGCCCGGCTGCCGGCTCGTCCATCAGAAGCAGTTTCGGCTCGAGCGCCATGGCGCGCGCGATCTCCAGAAGCCTCCCCTTGCCGAAGGAGAGCGTTCCCGCTTCCACATCCTCCAGTTCGCTGATACCCGCGAAGGCGAGCCACTCTTTGGCCTTGTCCCGGATCCGGCGCTCCTCGCTCATCTGCCACGGCATACGGAAGGCGCATGAGAACAGGCCGCTGGAGCTTTGGGTGTGCAGGCCGACCATGACGTTCTCAAGGACCGTCATCTTGCCGAAGAGCTCGATATTCTGGAAGGTCCGCACCAGGCCGAGCCGCGCGCGCCGCTCCGGCGGGAAGGCGGAGATGTCCTTCCCATCGAGGAGCACCGCCCCTTCGGACGGCGGGTAGATGCCGGTGGCCACGTTGAAAAGCGTAGTCTTCCCGGCGCCGTTGGGACCTATGATGCCGGTGATCGATCCCCTGGCCACGCTGAAGGAGATCCCCTCCAGCGCGGTGAGTCCACCGAACCTCTTGCCGATACCCGAAAGCTTAAGCATTCCCCCCCCTTGCCGGCATCAGGCGCCGAACCAGCGAAGGAATGCCGCGCACGAGGCCACCCGGCACGTAAATGGTCATCGAGACCAGCAACAGCCCGTAGAAGATGATGTCGTAATCCTGGAAGGCGCGCAGCATCTCGGGAAGCATCGTCAGGAGCAGCGCGCCGAGGATGGAGCCGTAGACGCTGCCTAAGCCCCCGATCACCACCATGGTGAGCAGTTCGATGGAGACGTTGAATCCGAAGGAGGTCGGCGAGATGAAGGTCATCACGTGGCAGTAGAGGCTCCCGGCGACCGCCGAGATGAGCGCCGACAGGGTGAACACCTGCACCTTCATCAGGCGGGCGTTGACGCCCATCACCCGTGCCGCCACCTCGGAATCGTGGATCGCCCTCAGGCCGCGGCCGACCCGCGAGTTCACCAGGTTGAGGCTCAAAAGGATCACGACCAGCGCGAAGCTCCAGACCAGATAGTAGTTCTTGAGGTCGGAATCGAAGCTGAAGCCGCCGATGGAGAGGTTCGGGATGCCGGAGAGCCCGGAAGGGCCGCCGGTGAGATCGATGGTCTCGTTGAAGGCGATGTGTGCGATGGTGCCGACCCCGAGGGTCGCCATGGCGAGGTAATGTCCCTTGAGGCGCAGCACGGGGAAGCCGATGGCGAAGGCGAAGGCCGCCACGCACACGGCGACCAGGATCATGGCCAGCCAGGGGTTCATGGCGAACTGCGTGGTGAGCACCCCCGAGCCGTAGGCGCCCAGGCCGAAGAAGGCGGCCTGCCCGAGCGAGATCTGTCCCGCGTAGCCGAGCAGCAGGTTGAGCCCCAGGGCGAGCATGGAGTTGATCCCGACAAAGACGAGCACGTTGACGAGGTAGCCCTGTCCAAGCGTCAGGGGAACCGCCAGCACCACCAGACAAAAGATGAAAAATTTGAGTTTATCGGATTTCAATGACGGACCTTGTGAAAACGTTCTATGTTCTACTTTCTACGACGTTCTACGACGTTCTACGTTCTACGTTCTACGTTCTACGTTCTACGTTCTACGTTCTACGTTCTACGTTCTACGTTCTACGTTCTACGTTCTACGTTCAAAATTCAAAATTCAAAATTCAAAGTTAGGTTGATAACGTAGAACGTTGAACGTAGAACAGTCTCTAGGTTCTACACCCTGTCGGTCTCGCCCTTCTTGAACAATCCCTGGGGCCTGATGAAAAGGATCAGCAGCAGGATGAAGAAGGCGATGGCGTCCTTGTAGCCGGACGAGATGAGCCCGGCACCGAGCGACTCCAGCGTCCCCAGTATCAGCCCCCCCAGCACGGTCCCCAGACCGCTCCCCATCCCGCCCATGATCGCCGCGCAGAAACCCTTGAGGCCGAGCATGATGCCGACGTCGTAGGAGGTCATGGTGAGGGGCGCTATGATGACGCCGGCCAGCGAGCCAAGCGCCGAACTGATGACGAAGGAGAGCAGCACCATCCGGCCCACGCTGATGCCGACCAGGTTCGCGGCGCGCCGGTTGAAGGAGCAGGCCCGCATCGCCTTGCCGCTTATGGTGTGATGGAAGAAAAGGCGGCTCCCCGCGATGACGAGGAGCGTGACCCCGAAGATCCAGATGTGCTGCGGCAGAAGTGTGGCACCTGCGATGTTTATCGGCGCGTTGCCCGAAAAGGGCGGGAGCACCTGGGTGTCCTTGCCCCACAGCAGCATCACCACCCCGCGGATCAGGATGCTAGCCCCGATGGTGATGATGATGAGGGCAAGCGGCGTGGCATCCTTCAGCGGCCGGATGGCGAAGCGCTCGAATATCACCCCCACCAGCGTCGTGCCGGCTACGGCGGCAACGACGGCGAGGAGCAGGGGGAGTTTCAGAACCGTCATCGAGAAGATGGTCAGCACCCCGCCCAGCATGACGAACTCGCCCTGGGCGAAGTTGATGATGCCGGTCGAGTTGAAGATGATCGCGAAGCTAAGACCTATCAGGGCGTAGATGGCGCCGGTAGCAAGCCCCGAGATGACGAACTGTGTAATCTGATTTAGAAACTCCATGAATCCTCTTTACTTGACCAGCGCCCAGTCCTTCTTCTTCACTTCGACCAGGACGAAGGCGTCCTGGGTCAGACCGGCGTGGTCCTTGGCGGAGTAGCTGAACACGCCGCCGATGCCGGCAAAACCGCGGGTCGCCTCAAGCTGGTTGCGGATCGCAGCGGGGCTGTCCCCTCCCCTCTCGATGGCGCCCTTGAGGAGCATGACGGCGTCCCAGGCGTGGCCGCCGAAGTGGTCGCCCTCGGCCTTGTAGTGGCGCTGATAATCCTTCACATAGGCCAGAAGCGAAGCCTTCTGCCTGTCGTTCTTGGGGAGCAGGTCGGCTACCAGGACCTTGCCGGAAGGAAGCTTGACCCCCTCGGCGGCATCACCCGCAAGGTCGATGAACTTCTTCGACGAGACGCCGTGGCTCATGTAGAGAGGGAGGGTGAGCCCCAGCTGCTTGGCGTTCCTGGCGACCACCGCCGGGCCCGGATTGGTCCCCCAGCAGACCACCGCCTGGGCGCGGGAGCCGCGGATCTTGGTGAGCTGCGCCGTCATGTCGGTGTCCTTCGGCCCGTAGGTGTCATCGGTCACGATCTCTATGCCGAAGCGAGACGCCTGGCTCTTCAGCTGCTCACGCCCGGAGGCGCCGAATCCGTCGGAAACGGTGAGGATGGCGACCCTGCTCTTTTTCTCTTTCCTTAGCTGCTCGTAGATGCGCGCCACTGCGAGTGTGTCGTTCTGGGCAGTTTTGAAGACCCACTTCTTGACGGGCTCGGTGATCTTGATCCCGGCGGCGCAGGCGATGAGCGGGATGTGCGCCTTCTCGACGACCGGTATCACCGCCATGGTGTCGCCGGTCGTGCTCGGCCCGATGATGGCGACCACGTGGTCGTTCTTGATCAGCTTGTTGGCGAGCTGCACCGCCTTGGTGGCATCGCCGCCGGTGTCGTAGACGATCAGTTCCAGCTTGCGCCCTTTGATCCCGCCCGTCTTGTTGATTTCTTCCACCACCATCTGGGCTGTGTTCCGTTCCGGCTCGCCCAGAAACGAGGCGGGCCCGGTCACCGCGAAGAGCGCGCCGATTTTGATAGGAGCCGCGGCAAGCGCAGCCGTTGAGAAGGCAAGCAGAGCAAAAGAAACAAGAGTTGTCGATATCAGTTTTTTCAAGGCCGTTCCCCCTTAGTCGTTAGCGTACGATTGCCCAGTCACCCTTCTGGATCCGAACCATCTCGAAGGCGGACAGGTCCAGACCGTTATGATCGGTGGGGCTCATGTTGAAGATGCCGGAGACGCCGACCATCTTGCCTCCCTTCTCGATGCCGTCGCGGATCTGCGCCGCGCTGACCGCACCCTTCTTCAGGCTCGCAGCGATGAGCTGGAAGCCGTCGTAGGCATAGCCCCCGAAGGTGGATGGCTCCACCCCGTAGGCCTTCTTGTAGGAGTCGTTGTACTCCTTGAGGAGCTTGGCCTGGGGGTCTTTCTTCTTGAGCAGGTCGAATACCGCGAGTTTGCCGGCCGGGAGCATCACCCCTTCGGCAGCAACGGGGCCGGCGAGTTCGATGTATTTTTTGGAGGCGACGCCGTGGCTTTGGTAAAGCTGGGTCTTGATGCCGAGCTGCTGCAGGTTGCGGGTGATGACGGCAGGGCCGGGGTTGGTACCCCAGCAGATGATGGCGTCCGGTTTGGCCGCCTTGATCTTGTAGAGCTGCGGGGTCATGTCGGTGTCTTTCGGGGAGTAGACCTCGTCGGCGACGATCCTGAAGCCGCGCTTGGCTGCCATGAGCTTCAGCTGCTCGCGCCCGGAGGAGCCGAAGGAGTCGGAAACGGTGAGGATGGCTATGTTCTTCTGCTTCAGCCTCTCCGCCTGGATCAGGATCTTCTCGGCGGCCACATGGTCGTTGGCGGGGGTCTTGAAGACCCACTTCTTCACAGGTTCGGTGATCTTGATCCCGGCGGCGCAGGAGACCAGCGGGATCTGTTCCTTCTCGGCGATCGGGATTATCGCCATGGTCTCGCCGGTCGTGCTGGGTCCGACGATGGCGACCACGTGGTCGTTCTTGATCAGCTTGTTGGCGAGCTGCACCGCCTTGGTGACGTCGCCGCCGGTGTCGTAGATCACCAGTTCGATCCTGGCGCCCTTGATGCCCCCTTTGGCGTTAGCCTCCTTAACCAGGAGTTCGAGGGTGTTTTTCTCGGGTTCGCCCAGAAAGGCTGCGGGACCCGTGACGGCGAAAAGTGCGCCGATCTTGATCGGTGCTGCGGCGAGTGCGGCGCTGGCGCTGCCCAGAAGCGCCATGATGCTCAGAATCCCCAGACATTTTCTCAAAACATCCCCCTGTCAAACCAGTTAATGGCAATGCTGCCGTGACTAATCTGCTTCAGAAAACTGTATATCATCTTCGTCCGTCGAGACGGTTTCCGGAGCAAGACTGTGGCAATCAAGCATCAAAGGCTTGACCACAGCCCTCTGTGTTAGGGCTTTTGCTTTCCTGATTAGCGCTGATCTTCCGCTGTTCTAGTTCCTCCCCCTTCAAGGGGGAGGTCAGGAGGAGGATAGGGTTCTTTTGGCGCCGAGTTTACCCATCCCCAACCCTTGAAGGGGAGGGAGTTTCTCCAGCGGAAGATCAGCGCTAGTCAGGTTTGCTTTTGCCTCTTCCCTTAAATTCTGTAGAGCCGCTCGCCCGGCAGGACGTTGAACCCCTTGGCGGCGAGCGTGGCGATTGCCTTCTGCGTCTCGTCGAAACGGAAGATCATCACGGCGTTCTCGCCGCAACGCTCCACGAAGGCGTACATGTACTCGACGTTGATGCCGTCCGCATCGAGCACCTGCAGGATGTCGGCGAGCCCGCCGGGCCGGTCCGGTATCTCGACGGCGACGACTTCGGTCTTGCTGACCGTGAAGCCCCGCTCCTTGAGCACGCCCTTCGCCTTTTCCGCATCGTTCACGATGAGGCGCAGTATCCCGAAGTCCGAGGTGTCGGCAAGCGAAAGGGTGCGGATGTTGATCCCCGCGTCTCCCAGGACCCGCGTCACTTCGGCGAGCCTGCCGAACTTGTTCTCGATGAATATGGAGATCTGTTCCACGTGCATGTCAATCCCCCCAGTAGTACCGTGAATGGTGAATGGTGAATAAACCGTGAAAGGGTGAACGGCTCCTGCCTTCACCCGGCCACGACCGTTTATACCTTGGGCCTGTTGTCGATGACCCTTTTTGCCTTCCCTTCGCTGCGGGTGATGCTCTTCGGCTCCACGAGCCGGACCCGGCAGGTGACCCCGAGCATCTCCTTGATCTGCTTCTCGATCCGCTGGGAGAGGGCCTGGAGGTGCTTCACCTCGTCGGAGAAGAGATCCTCGCCCACCTCCACCTGCACCTCGAGGGTGTCGAGGTTTTCCTTGCGGTCCACGATGAGCAGGTAGTGCGGCTCGACCCCCTCGACCCCCATCAGGATCGACTCGATCTGGGACGGGAAGACGTTGACGCCGCGGATGATCAGCATGTCGTCGCTCCTGCCGCTCATCCTGGCGATCCGCGCGTGGGTCCGTCCGCAGACGCACGGCTCGTAGGAGATCGAGGTGATGTCACGGGTCCGGTAGCGGATCAGCGGAATCCCTTCCTTGGTGATGGTGGTGATGACCAGCTCACCCTTCTCGCCTTCCCCGAGCACGTCGCCGGTTTCAGGGTTGATGATCTCGGGGATGAAGTGGTCCTCCCAGATGTGGAGCCCCTTCTTCGCCTGGTGGCACTCGATGGCGACGCCCGGTCCCATGATCTCGGAGAGCCCGTAGATGTCGACGGCGGAAAGGTTCAGCTTCGCCTCGATCTCGCCCCGCATCGCCTCGCTCCAGGGCTCGGCCCCGAAGATGCCGACGCGCAGCTTCAGCTCCCGGAAATCGACCCCCTCCTCCTTGGCGGCCTCGGCCATGAACAGCGAGTAGGAGGGGGTGCAGGTGAGGACCGTGGAACCGAAGTCCTGCATGATCATGATCTGTTTCTTGGTGTTGCCGCCCGACATCGGGATCACCGAGGCTCCCAGCCGCTCGGCGCCGTAGTGCGCGCCCAGTCCGCCGGTGAAGAGGCCGTAACCGTAGGAGTTGTGGATGATGTCGCCCCGGTGCACCCCGGCCGCGACGAAAGAGCGGGCCATCAGCTCGCTCCAGTTGTCGATGTCCTTTCTGGTGTAGCCGACTACGGTCGGCTTGCCGGTCGTTCCCGAGGAGGCGTGGATCCGGACGATCTCCTCCATGGGGACCGCGAACATCCGGTACGGGTAGGAGTCGCGCATGTCCTGCTTGTAGGTGAAGGGGAGCCGGGCCAGGTCATCCAGCGACTTTATGGAGTCCGAGGTGATACCCGCCTTGCCGAGGGCCTCCCGGTAGAAGGGGACGCTCGCCTGGACGCGCCCCACCATGGCCTTAAGCCTCTTGAGCTGCAGGGCGCGGATCGCCTCCCGCGGCAGCGTCTCGAAATCCTCGTTGAAGAACATGACTAACTCCTTTGGATCTGTGAATGGTGAATGGTGAAAGGTGAATGAACCCTGTCACCTATTACTCATCACGCATCACGCAGCACCGTTTGGAATCTGTGAACGGTTAAGGATGGAAAAACGTTAGCTTCAAGGTTTTACGCCTTTCACGGTTCATTCACCATTCACCATTCACGGTTTTACAACGACCTGCCGACGGCAAAAGCTTTCAGATTCACCGCCAGCGCCTTCTTGGGCACCATCCGCTCGATCGCCTCCAGCCAGAACTTCTCGGCGATGTCGAGCCGCTTGGAGACGGCGCCAAGGAGCACCGTGTTGGCGGCACGCGCATTGCCCGCCTCGGTGGCCAGCTTTTGCCCGTCCACCAGGATGAGGTCCGGGAAGCGCTCTGCAATCTTCCCGGCAAGGTCCGCGGGATACGCCTCCTGCCCCATCAGCACGGAGGGGGGCGGTATGCAGAGGTCGTTGGCGACCACGGTGGCGCCGGGCTTGAGTAGCACCAGCGACCGGTAGCTCTCCATCAGCTCGAAGCCGAACAGGATGTCGCCCTCCCCTTCCGGCACGATCGGGGAAAACACTTCCCTGCCGTAACGCACGTGGGAAACCACGCTTCCTCCGCGCTGCGACATGCCGTGGATCTCGCTCTTCTTGACGTCGAAGCCTGCCAGCATGCAGGTCTCGGAAAGTATCTCGGCGGCGAGCAGGATGCCCTGGCCGCCTACCCCTACCAGGAGGATGTTGGTGATCTTGTCGCTCATTTCGCCTCCCCGATTGCAGAGAATTTGCACAGCTGACGGCAGACGTCGCACCCGTTACACAGAACCGGGTCGATATGCGCCTTCCCCTTCTTGCCGCTGGAAGGAACCCACTCGATGGCGGGGCAGCCGATCTTCAGGCAGGCGCGGCAACCGGTGCAGGTCTCCGGGTTCACGGCGAGCACCTTGCCGCGGGTGAAGACCCCTTCCCTTTTGATGAGCACGCACGGCTTGTCGGTGATGATCACCGAGGTCTCGGGACGCTCCATCTCCTCGGAGATCACCCGCTCGCACTCCTCGAGATCGAGGGGGTTGATGCGGCGGATGTGCTTGACACCGATCGCCTGGCACAAAAGCGGAAAGTCGATGGTGTTGGCGGGGTCGTCCATCAGGGTGTGACCTGAGGCGGGGTTGTCCTGGCGCCCGGTCATGGCGGTGATCCTGTTGTCGAGGATGATGACGGTCGCGGCCCCCTTGTTGTAGACCATGTCCATCAGGCCGTTCACGCCGGTGTGCAGGAAGGTGGAGTCGCCGATGACGGCCACGACCTTCTTTCTTTCCTCGGGCGGGAGCACCTTCACGGCGCCGGTCGCCATGCCGATGGAGGCCCCCATGCAGATGCAGGTGTCCATGGCGGAGAGAGGCGGCATGAAGCCGAGCGTGTAGCAGCCGATGTCGCCGGAGACGTAGGCCTTGAGCCGGTTCAGCGTGTAGAAGACGCCGCGGTGCGGGCACCCCGGGCACATGTTGGGCGGGCGCCCCGGAAGCTTCTCGGCCGCGCTCTGCCCGACCTCGGGAAGTCCGAACCCCTTCCTGATCCTGCCGGGGGTGAGCTCGCCGCACAGCGAGAGGATCTCCTTGCCGGTAACGGCGATTCCCATCGCCTTCACCTGCTCCTCGATGAAGGGGTCGAGCTCCTCGACGACGTAGAGCTTGTCCACCTTGGAGGCGAACTCCCGGATCATCTGGAACGGCAGCGGGTGCACCATGCCGAGCTTCAGCACCGATGCTTCCGGCAGCACCTCGCGCACGTACTGGTAGCAGACCCCGGCGGTGATGATGCCGATCTTGGCGTCGCGCAGCTCCATCCTGTTGATCGGCATGCTGCAGGCGTCCTTGGAGAGCGTGACGGTGCGCTCCTCGACGATCACGTGGCGCCCCCGGGCGTTGCCGGGGAGCATGACGTATTTGGCCGGGTTCTTCACCAGGTGCGGCTCGGGAAGCCCGGTCACCCGTTCGGCGAGCTCAACCACCGACTTGGCGTGCGAGATGCGGGTCGTGGTCCGGAGCATGACCGGGGTGTCGTAGCGCTCGGAGATCTCGAAGGCGAGCTTGGTGAAGTCGAGGCACTCCTGGGAATCGGAGGGCTCCAGCATCGGCACCTTGGCGAACTTGGCGTAGTTGCGGTTGTCCTGCTCGTTCTGGGAGGAGTGCAGCTCGGGGTCGTCGGCCGTCACCAGCACCAGGCCGCCGTTCACGCCGGTGTAGGAGAGCGTGAAGAGGGGGTCGGCTGCGACGTTCACGCCGACGTGCTTCATGGTGACGAGCGAGCGTGCCCCGCCAAACGAGGCGCCGATGCCGACCTCGAGGGCGACCTTCTCGTTGGTCGCCCAGGAAGCGTTGATCTCCGGGTAGCGGGTAATCGTCTCGAGTATCTCGGTGGAAGGGGTGCCCGGGTAGGCACAGGCTACCTTTACGCCCGCCTCGTAAGCGCCGCGGGCAATGGCTTCGTTGCCGGAAAGTATTTCCTTCATATCTGTGGTTTCCTCATAGGTTCAATTGGTGAGTCGGCGAAATATACAAGAGTATTGGGCACCCTGTCAACTGCTTTGTAAAATGGCGTTTATTGGTATAGACGCCGTCTATAAGCGGCTTGGTCTATGCACTAAAGGGTTATTGCCAGCCTGCATGTCAGCTTCGATGTATGGGGGAAGGCAGTTGGCTTTTCCGATCGACGCCAACAATGTTTTAGTCGCATCAAACAGGGAGGGGGCGAGATTTTCCGAGGAACAACAATCTCGCATGAAAGGCAACTGGCTGAAAATCCGCAGGAAGAACTAAAGAAACGGTGTTGCCTGAGGGGCAGCAGCAACTTCCGGCCGCAGGGAGGCTTGCCATCCCTTCACTTGAGGTATACTTGGGGGGTGCCTGCCATCGGCAGCGGCATCTGGCGCGGTCAAGCTGCCAGCCAATACCGGGAGGAACCCCAGATGTCCTATCTAGTCCACTGGCTCATTTACGCCGTCGCTATCATCATCACCGCCTACCTGCTTCCCGGGGTGCGGCTCTCCGGATTCTCCGCGGCCCTCGTCACCGCGCTGGTACTCGGGCTCATCAACACCTTCATCAAGCCGCTACTGCTGCTCCTCACCCTGCCGCTCAACATCCTCACCCTGGGGCTGCTCACCTTCGTCATCAACGCCCTGCTCATCCTGCTGACGAGTTCCATCGTCCCCGGCTTTAACGTCGCGGGATTCTGGTGGGCGCTGCTTTTCAGCCTGGTCCTCTCCGTTGTCAGCTATGTACTCGCCTTCATCTTTTAGACGTGTCCGCTTGCATTGCAGCCCTCAGCCGGTTCAGCCATCAGCAGGCGGTTTTTCGGGGTTATGTCGCCGGGGATCATTTGCGTGTAAACCCGGTAGCCGCGCGATCGAAGCAGGGCCGCGCGGGTGACGTCAACCGCGAGCGGGCCGTCCAGCCACCCCTGCAGTCCGCCCGCATCGGCGCTTTTCAGGTCATGGCAGCAGGGAAGTACCGCCACCCGTGCGCCGGCCGCCATGGCATGGTCCAGCACGGTATCGGTCAATCCGCCGCAGGCGTGTACGGAAACGACGAGGTCATCCTTTTGCAGGACGACCTCCCCGAGATCCCCTTCCTGAAAGCTGAACCGGCCCGCGAGCCCAGGCCAGTCGGACTGGAGCTCTGCCGAAAGGCGTGCCGCGTTCTCCGGAATGCGCCGGTCCACGGCCAGTGCGCCGGGAATGCTCGGGTCCAAAAGCAGCAGGATCTGAGCCAGCAGGCCGTGCCCGGAGGCGAGATCCACCACCCTTCCCCCGCGAAAACGCCGGTGCACCCGGCGCGCCACCTCCCACGCCTCGTACAGCTCCTTGCGCGGCAAGCAGCCGGCGCGGCAGACCGCCCGGGCAATAGCATCGAAGAGGGTATCGCCGGCAAAAAGCGGCAGGAGTCTTTCGTTCAGTCGATTGCGTGATGATCGGTTCATGGCACCTGCCTGTAATCAATGTTGTATAGCTCAGCAAGTGAAGATGCGAGATCGGGAAGACTGAATTAATGTACCAGGCAAAAAGCCTGACCACAGAGGATACGGAGGTAAACTAGAGGCACACGGAGGAAAAACTAAAAAGCGGGAATCGGGCATAAACAATCTTTGAGCCCCTTTGTTTAGATTTCCTCTGTGACCCTCTGTGACCCTCTGTGGTTGAGTCTCTGTCGCTGGGGAATGCTTCTGAATGCCTGGGAGTTACACCTACCATGTTTCAGGTTCAATAGCAGCAAATATCGCGGATTCCGGCGCTAAAGCCTGACCACCGTTAAGCTGAAATCATGGCGGGAGGACCTTACCCATGGACCACGGAGGCATCCGCATCGGCACCTGTTCCTGGGCGGAAAAGAGCCTCATCGAAAGCGGCACCTTCTATCCCGAAGGGGTCACGACCCCGGAGCAGCGCCTGAGATGCTACGCCAGCCACTTCGACACGGTCGAGGTGGACAGCAGCTATTACGCAATCCCCACCCCCCATATGGTCGCAGCCTGGGCCGAGCGGACCCCGGAGAGGTTCCTGTTCCACCTCAAGGCCTACGGCGCGCTCACCGGCCACGGCATCGACCCGCAGACCCTGTCCCGGGAACTGCGCGAGCTGCTCCCGGCGGCAGACCGGGACCACGACAACGTCCATGTTTCAGAACCCGCCGTTCTGAGGGCGATCGCCCAGGCCACCGTGGCGGCCCTCGGACCGTTGAAGGCGGCGCACAAACTCGGCTTCATCGTGTTCCAGTTCCCTCCCTGGTTCGGTTACAAAAACGCCAACCTCGACTACATCAGCTACTGCAAGGAACTCATGGCTGGACTCCCGGTCGCGGTGGAATTCAGGCACGGCAGCTGGCTCACCCGCCACCATGCAGACGCGCTCTTCGACTTCCTGCGGGAGCACAGGATAACCTACATAACCTGCGACGAGCCGCAGTACGGCACCCTCGCCACGGCGCCCTTTCTCCCCGAGGCAACCACGTCCGTCGCCTATCTGAGGCTGCACGGCCGGAACGCCGAGAACTGGCTCACGCACTCGACCCCGCGCTACGACTACCTCTACGACGCCGGGGAGCTGATGAGCTTTGCCGGCGTGGCGCAGCGACTAGGCGCGAAGGCCCGCACGATCTTCCTCATGTTCAACAACTGCCACCTGGGGCACGCGGTCGAGAACGCACTGCAGATGCAGCATAGCCTCAAGCGGACAGCTGCCGCGGACCTTTGCCCAGGCGCTGCAGCCCCGCCCTCCCCTTCCCGCTGAAACAAAAAGCCGCTGATCCGCTCGTTCCTGCCACGATCCCATTAGCTGCCGCTTGGGGGCCTCGGACCGGCTCTGATGCGCAATGGGTCCTGGTGTTTCGGCGGCGCCAAATATCTGAAAAAGCAGAAATTAGCATTGCAACACTCAAAAAGGTGTTATATAGTGCGGGTATTATAACAGGCATAGCCTATGCGCCAGGGTTTAGGCTACGAACCTGGCTCTCTGACATCATCATTTACGCCGTGTGGCATAGCTGTCGCTGTGTAATTCCAGTAACAACTCAGCGGATGCTAAATTTATCAGTATCTCGCTCTGAATGTTTATCAGGATAGCCCGTAATTATACCCCATCAAAAGAGCCTAAATGGCGGGGAAAGAGAAAACCACTATGAGTTATGATCTGTTGATTACCCGCTCAATCCCGACCCCGGCCTCTCGAAAAGGTCAGCCGGGCAATCTTGGATTTACTATTGTCGAACTTATTCTTGTCATGGCCATAATTGCAATCCTGGCTGTCTTGGCCATGCCGGTATACGACAAGATCAAAGAAAAGGCGCGGGAAATAAGAGCCACCGAGGAGATCCGTGGGCTTGAGAAGACAATCGCTGCGTACACCATAGACAATGGGGGCACCCTGCCGGTCTCCCTGGCGGGCGCTCCGAAAGACCCTTGGGGCAATTTCTATCAGTATGCCACACCCGCCAACGGCAAAACGCGCCGTTTTATTCTGGTCAATACAGACCTGCTGAATGGCGATTATGACCTTTACAGCAAAGGCTCGAATGGTGCCAGCGTTGCTGATGTCGAGGAAACGGACAGCCACGACGACATTGTGCGCGCCGGTGAAGGCAGTTTTGTCGGTAGGTGGAGACACTAACTTAATGCGCCAAACTCTCAAGCCTCCTGGCAGTTTGATGACAAATCAAGATGCGGTCTGACCTACTAAACGGTACTGTTACATAAGACATCCCCTTTTTTGAAAAGGTAAACAATTTATGAAGTGCACCTGCCCCAAATGCCACGCACAGATAGAGCTTGACCTTCCCGAGGTCACCGAAGCAGGGACCTCCGCCGTGTGCCCCGCCTGCAACGCTCGCGTCACCGTCCATAGAGAATCCTTCGGGGGGCGGGCCTTCAGGAAATCAATCGAGATTTCCTGTGCGCCCTGCGGCAGCGAACTGGGCTCCCAGATGCACTGTCCGACCTGCGGAGCGCAGTTCCCCGATTACCTGGTGGTGAGCCTTGGCCGCAAGCGGGTCCGCGGCGCAAGCAAGATGGTCAAGCTGAAAACGAGCCCCTTTCCCCGTGCGGCAGCAAGCACCAGCCAACTCCCCACGCGGGAAATGTCCATGAGGGCAGAGGCCGCCCCGGCCAGGCCTTCCGTCCCGTCCGGGGCGAAAAATCCCAAAGCGATAAAGATCGTGATCAGCCTGCTGGTAGTCGTGGCGCTGGTCGCGGCTGGATCAGTTTTCTACCTCAAGAACAAGGCCGAAAAGGCGTACGCGGAAAATTTCGTAATGGCAACCTACTGCGTCCAGGTGGGTACCGAGAAGAGTCTCAAGGCGAGCGAAAAAATTTCAGCAGAATGGAAGGCCGCTTTGGATGCAGGACAACCGTACCGGCCGCGTCCCAGCACGGAAGAAGAGAGGGCTCTTGACATCATAAACAGCAAGCTCATATCGGCTCAGAGCAACCTGACCAATGCTCCCGAGAAGTACAGCAAATGCAATGAAACGTTGGCTAAAATAAGCGGAGTGTATACCAGGCTGCGTACACTGGTCCTTTCACCCGGCAACTCTCTGCAGAATTTCGCAGATACCTCGAAAAAACTGGATGGCGAATACAAACTTGCAGTAAAGGAATTCAAGGCAGGACTGCCCGCAGAGATGACGGAGGAACTCGTAAACGCCAGCAAGAAATACAAAGGTCTGAGAACCCTGCTTCAGTAAATAAAAAAGGTTAAGGTTACGGTTGAGAGAAATTCCTTAACCTTAACCTTAACCTTAACCTTAACCTTAACCTTAACCTTAACCTTAACCTTAACCTTAACCTTAACCTTAACCTTAACCTTAACCTTAACCTTAACCTTAACCTACGCCACCGCCGCACCCGGGTCAGCTGCGAGCAGATCGTTCACCACCACGCCGGCCATGGTCAGTCCGAAGATGGACGGGATGAAAGAGATGCTGCCCAGGATGACACGGCGGTGTTCGCAGGAAAAGCGCTGATCATCCTTATTCGGGCAGATGCAGTTCCCCTTGCAGCCGCCGCCCTGCACCTCCTGCTCGCGGTATTCCTCCGTCGAAAAAACCACCTTAACACCGTGTGCTATCCCCTGTTTTTTCAGAAGTTTCCGGACCGAGCGTGCCATGCGGCATTTGTTGGTCTGCGAGATGTCAGCCACCATGATCTGGGTCGGGTCGAGCTTGGCGGCGGCTCCCATGCTGGATATGATCGGGATGTTCCTCTCCCGGCAGGTCCTGATCAGGTGCAGCTTGCTGGTGATGTGATCGATGGCGTCCACGACGTAGTCATAATGGTCGGCAAGGAGAAACTCGCTGTTCTCGGCCTCGTAGAAGTCCTGGTAGGGAACGATGTCCGCCTCCGGGCTGATCAGGCGCAAGCGCTCCGCCATGACCTGTACCTTGGCCTTGCCGACGGTGCCGTCCATGGCATGGAGTTGCCGATTGACGTTGGTGAGGCAGATGTCGTCGAAATCGACCAGGATCAGGCGGCCGATCCCTGCCCTGCAGAGGGCTTCGGCGGCGTAACTCCCCACCCCGCCCAGGCCGAAGATGGCAACGGTGGAACCCTTCAGTTTGTTGAGTCCTGCGGATCCGATCAGCAGTTCAGTACGGGAAAAACGGTGCAGATGTGACATGTGTGTAGTTCGCCTTTAACATTGAGGTGGTTGATGCTGCCGGCTTCGCTGCAAACGCTGCGGGCCGAAGAGCCTTCCGGCGCGATCCGGGGGCGCAAGCCATCGGTTTCTGCGCGCGGGACAGCCAAAGTATTGCATATCTTGCCCCCATCTTAAAGAGAAAGTTTGAGCGCGGTCGGGGTGCGCCACAGTTTCAGGGCGCAGGCAAGCCCCGCCCTGACACGATCCCGGTCCCGCAGCGGGGTGGGCCCCGAGCGGAGTCGACGGGGTGGTCCCTCGGATGCAGCAGGGGCGGGCCTTGTCCCCCTTCGGATACGGCTCATCACGTCGCTCATCACAAATCACACGTCACGGGCAGTCAGCGCTCAGATGATGAAATCCGTATCGATGTACTGGTCCATCTGCCGGCCCGGTTCATCCGTCGCCGGTTGCCCCACGATCCTTGCCGGCACGCCGGCCACCGTCGCGTGGGGCGGCACCTCATGCAGCACGACGCTGCCGGCAGCTACTTTGGAGCCGTCGCCGATCCTGACGTTGCCGAGGATCTTCGCTCCGGCGCCGATCAGGACGCCGTTGCCGACCTTGGGGTGCCGGTCCCCGCTCTCCTTCCCGGTGCCGCCCAGCGTCACTTCGTGCAGCATGGAAACGTCGTCGCCCACAACCGCCGTCTCCCCGATGACCACCCCGGTACCGTGGTCGATGAGAATCCCTTTCCCCAATCGTGCGGCGGGGTGGATGTCCACCGCGAAGACCTCGGAAATCCGGTTCTGCAGATAGAAGGCCAGCGACTCCCTCCCCCTGCCCCAGAGCCAGTGCGCCACCCGGTGCGACTCGAGCGCATGGAACCCCTTGTAGTGCATGAAGGGCTGAGCCAGGCCGCGGGCCGCCGGGTCGCGCTCCAGCACCGCGGTCAGGTCCCTGCGCAGCGCCTGCCGGATTTCCGCCGAGTCGGCCAGGGCCTGCGCGATGACATCCCTGAGGGACATGGCCGACAGATACGGCGAGGCAAGTTTTGCCGCCAAGAGGTAGGAAAGGGCGTCCTCAAGGGAGCGGTGATTGAGGACTGCCGCATACAGGTAGCTGGCCAGCATGGCTTCGGACTGCGCCATGTCGACGACTTCGTCATGGAGCCTGTCCCAGACCGGATCGGCTTCGGCTTTTTTCTCGTGGCTCACGGCAGACCTCCTTGTGCCTGCCGCAGGGCGGGGAAGGCCCGCCTGCGGACCGAAAAGCGGAGATGGTAAGTTGGATTTTGACGGAAAAGGCAGCAGAAGTCGGCGCTGGCGGGCGGTCTCCGGCGGGCACAAGGATCAGCGGCGGGGTAATTGATTGCCGGCTTCGGTTCGGAACCGCTCGAAGCCCTCTTCCTGGGCAATCTTTTCATCGTAGGTGTAGAAAATGGCGTAACAGCTCCCGACTCCGTGAGGGTCGAGCTGGATCCCCTTTCCCTCCCAGCGCTTTAACAGGGTCAGGTTTTCCTCAAAAATTTTTATGAAGTCGCCGATGGATCTTGCCTGCGTGGCGATGAACTTGTTCTGATGCACATGCTCGTACCTGACCTCAGACATAGCCACCTCCGCCCCACTACGTTTTCGTGAGCTAATTGTAGCGTGGTTCTCAGGGGAGGCAAACGGAGGGTGCGAATTTTTTCAGGAACTATGAGCCCGCCGTTCGGCGCGCTGATGGGATCTCCCTGCTGGTAACTTCACTTGCCCCCGACCCGTAGGGGCGACCCGGTGGGTCGCCCTGCTCTCGATTTCGGTTCACCCGTGCCGGGTTTCTGATCGGCCTTGGCAAGAGGGCGACCCACCGGGTCGCCCCTACGTTTTAAAGGTAAAATTGCACATGCTGAACAGTTACTAATTTCTTTCCATTCTCCATTCTCCATTCTCCATTCTCCATTCTCCATTCACCATTCACCATTCTCCATTCACCATTCACCATTCACTATTCACCATTCACCATTCACGGTTCACGGTTCCTTGGGCGGGACGGTCAGCTCGGAGGCGCTCTGGATCCCCCTGGCCACCTCGGGGATGATGTCCAGCCGCGTGTAGATCGGGCGCACCTTTTCCCGCAAGGCCGGGAGCCTGGCGGCAAACAGGAGCGCGCCTACCAGGCAGGCAAGGCCCCCGATCTGCACGGTGACGGGCGCACCGATCCGTGCCGCCAAGGCACCCGCGAACAGGCTGCCGAAGGGGGTCATCCCCATGAACGCCATGGTGAAGAGGCTCATGATGCGGCCGCGCTTGTCGTCGTCCACGATGGTTTGCAGGATGGTGTTGCTGGCAGCCACCTGCATCATGGCGCCGAAACCGGCGACAGCCAGGCATAGCAGGGAAACCCAGAGGAGGCTGGAGAGCGCGAAGCCGGCGACGCCGGCTCCAAAGAGCGCACAGGATACGGCGATCAGCCTCTCAAGGCCGAGCACGCTCCGGCGCGAGGCGAGATAGACGGTCGAGGCGAAGGCTCCGACGCCGGAGGCCGCCATGAGAAAGCCGAAGGTGTGGGGACCGCCGTGCAGCACGTCCTTGGCGAAGACCGGCATCAGCACGGCATAGGGCATGCCCATCAGGCTCACCAGCGCCAACAGGAGGAGGATCAACCGGATCGGGGCGAAATTGGCCGCGTAACTTACCCCCTCGCGCAGCTCATGCAGGATCGAGGTGCGCACCTTGCGCACCGGCCGTGGCGCCACCCGCATCAAGGCAAGCGAGATCAGGACGGCAAGATAGCTGAAGCCGTTGAGCAGAAAGCAGGCACCCTCCCCGACAAGTGAAATCAGCAACCCGGCGACGGATGGGCCGATCAGGCGGGCGGCGTTGACCATGGAGGAGTTGAGGGCGATGGCATTGGCAAGGCCATGCTTCTCCTCGACCATGTCGACCACGAAGGACTGCCGCACCGGTATGTCGAAGCCGTTGACGACGCCGAGCAGCAGGCTCAGGGCGATGATCTGCCAGACCTGGATGGAACCGGTCAAAACGAAGTAGCTCAGCAGGAAGGCTTGGGCCATGGCGAGGCCCTGCGTTGCCAGCAGCATGCGGCGGCGGTTGCACCGGTCGGCGAGGACGCCGGCGAAGGGCGCCACCAGGAAGGTGGGAATCTGGCTGGTGAAACCGACCGTCCCCAGCAGGAGCGCCGAGCCGGTGAGACGGTACACGAGCCAGCTCATGGCGACCTGCTGCATCCAGGTGCCGACCAGCGATATGCCCTGCCCGAAGAAGAAGAGCCGGTAGTTCCGGTAGGAGAGCGCCCGGAAGAGCCCCCCGCCTGCCTGCGCTCCCCTGTCCCCGATCTGCTCCTGTTGCTGTTTCATCCTGGCACCCTGTCGGTTCGCCCCGCTACTTTTTTGCCCTGTCGTACAGCGGATCAGCCTGGCGCTCGCTCAGCTTGATCCCCTGCCGGTCCAGAATTCCCCCGGTGACCCGCCAGAAGCCGGTGATGGCGTTGTTGTAATCAACCAGCGCCTGGATCTGGTTCCCCTTGGCGGTCACCAGGTCGTTCTCGACATCGAAGACGTCCTTCGTGGTGGCGAGCCCCACGGCGTTCTTCTTCTGGAAGGCCCGCAGCCGCTCCTCGGCGAAGGCCCGGCCCCGGGCCGTCACGTCGAGCTGCTTGAAGCTTGTCCGCAGAAGCCGGATGGCCGCCCTCACGTCGTTGCCGATGCCGGCCTCCAGGCTTTGCAGCTGGGTCTGGGCCTGCTCCAGGGCGAGGCGGCTCTTGATGTAGTCGTTTTCCGCCACGCGGTTGCCGATCGGGTAGCTAAGCTGCACCCCGATGCCCCAGGCGGGATAGTCCACGCTCGCCGTCTTCTCGAGGCTCCGGTTGTAGTGCGGATCGAAGCCGCTAAGGCCGAGGTTCGCGTTCAGGGTTAGGTCCGGGAGGGTGCGGTTCTTCGCCACCTTGCGCTGGAGCTCGTCGATCTTCAGGGTCACCCGCTGCGCCGCGAGCTCCGGGCGGTTGGCCAGCGCCTGCGCCAGCGCCTCCGGCTCGGAGACGACGTAGTTGTCCCGGGTCGGCTGGTCGGCGACCACGATGTCGCTGGTCCTGTCTTCGAGCTGCAGGCTGAGCCGCAGCACGTCCATCTGGTCCCTGACCGCCCGCTCCGCGTCGATGACCTCCTTCTCGCGGGTGGCCGAGCCGAACTCCGCGTTCAGGATCTCCATGGCGGGGAGCACGCCGGCCTTCACCCTGCCGCGGGTCTCGCCCAGGATCTTGTCGGCCAGGGCAAGCGAGGTCCTCTTGACCTCGAGTTGCTCGCGCAGGTTGTAGAGCTTGAAGTAATCGCCCCGCACCTGCGCGACCGTGTCGCTCAGCCGGGTCCGGAAGCGGTCCAGGGACCCCTCCTTGGCGTAGCGGGAAACGGCGATGGTCAGCTCGGTGGTCTCCTTGCCGAAATTCCTCAACAGCGGCTGGCTCACGAAGAGATTGACGTCGTTTGAGTAATAGCTGGTGCTGTTGCTGGTCCAGCCGCTGGTCGCGGTCGCCCCGACGGTTGCCCCGGTCGGCAGGAGCTGGTTCACGCCGAGGTTTACCGACAGGTTGTCGATGTTCTGCGGAATGAAGGTGAAGGTATTGGGGTTTGTGCCCCGGCTGTAGCTCGCGCCGGCGGAAAGCAGCGGGTCGTAAATGCCGAGGCTGCGGCGGATGTCGGCCTCGGCAATGGCCGGGTTGTAGAGCTCCACCCTGAGGTCGAGGTTCCTCTCGAAGGCAAGTTTGATGGCATCCTGGAGCGTCAGGTTCAGTGGGGGCGCCTCGGCCCAGAGGGGGACGGCTGAGCCGAACACGAAGGCGAGCGCCAGGGCCGCCGTCTTTTTCCTGGTCATTTGCATGGGGTTGATCCTTTCAGAGATCCAATTGAATTGTATCACTCGTATCTGAGGGCCTCGATCGGGTTGAGCGACGCCGCCTTCCGGGCCGGGTAGAAGCCGAAGAAGACGCCGACCCCGGCGGAGAAGGCGAAGGCGATGACGATCGTGTTGAGCGAGACGAGCGTCGGCCAGCCGACCAGGGCGGCCACCAGGCGCGCTCCGGCGACCCCCAGCAGCATGCCGACGATTCCGCCGCAGGTGGTCAGGAGCACTGCCTCGGTCAGGAACTGCAGCAGGATGTCCCGCCTCTTGGCGCCGATCGCGATCCGGATCCCGATCTCGCGGGTGCGCTCCGTCACGGAGACCAGCATGATGTTCATGATGCCGATGCCCCCAACGACGAGCGAGATGGAGGCGACGGACCCAAGGAGCAGCGACATCACCTGGGAGGACTGCTCTGAGACCGCGAGAAGCTCGGAGAGGTTTCTGACCGTATAGTCCACCTCGCGGCTGGGACCTATCCGGTGGCGCTGGTTCAGAAGTGCCGTGACCTCCTCCTGCGCCTTCTGTAGGACGTCCGCACTTTGGGCCTGGATCATAATGGCACCGACCGTGTTGGGGTGCTGGCTCCCCAGGAGCTTTCGCTGCGCGGTCGAAAGTGGCACGTAGATCACGTCGTCCTGGTCCTGCCCCTGCGGCGACTGCCCCTTCCGCGCCAGAAGCCCGATCACCGTGAAGGGGATCTTCTTGACCCTGATGATCCTGCCGACCGGGTCTGTCGAGCCGAACAGATTGTCAGCGACCGTCTGCCCGATCAGGCAGTTCTTTGTGGCGCCGTCCACATCCGACTGGGAGATGTTGCGGCCGGAGTCGAGCGGCCAGTCGCGCACCGCGAGCATCTCCGGGGTCACCCCGTTTATGACAGTCGACCAGTTCTGGTTCCCGTAGACCACCGGTCCGGAGCCGCGCACCGTCGGGGCCACATTGGCGACCGAGGGGCACTCGTCCTTGATCGCCTTGGCGTCGTCGTAGGTGAGGGTCTGGGAGGAGCCGCCTCCGCTGCGCATGCCGCCGCTCGTCGTGGAGCCGGGGATGACCAGGAGCAGGTTGCTCCCGATTGAGGAGATCTGGTCCGAGATCATCTTGCTGGCGCCGGCGCCGATGGCGACCATCGCGATCACCGCGGCGATGCCGATGATGATGCCGAGCATGGTGAGAAGCGCCCGCATCTTGTTCACCCGGAGCGCCCTGACGGCGATCAGCAGGCTCTGCAGAAAGGTGCTCATAGGCCCGGCACCTCCCCGATGGTTGCGGCGGATTGCGCCGCATGCGGTGTGTCGCTAACCACGAGACCGTCGCGAAAGATGATGTGTCTCCCGGTGAAGGCGGCCACGTCCAGTTCGTGGGTGACCATGATGACGGTGATCCCCTGGCTGTTCAGCTGCTGGAATATGGTCATGATCTCCACCGTGGTCTTGGAATCGAGGTTGCCGGTCGGCTCGTCGGCGAGGATGATGGACGGCTCGTTCACCAGCGCGCGCGCGATGGCCACCCGCTGCTGCTGCCCCCCCGAGAGCTGGTTCGAGTAATGGCTTTCCCGGCCGGCAAGCCCCACCCGTTCGAGCGCCGCCATGGCCCGCTCGCGCCTCTGGGCGGCGGGGACCTGACCGTAGACCAGAGGCAGCTCGACGTTCTCGCGGGCGGTGGTCCTGGCGAGCAGGTTGAAGCCCTGAAACACGAAGCCGAGCTTGCGGTTGCGTATCTCGGCCAATTCGTTCTGGGAGAGCTCCCCGACGTTCACCCCGTCCAGCAGGTAGGCGCCGCGGGAAGGGACGTCCAGGCAGCCTAGGATGTTCATGCAGGTGGACTTGCCGCTTCCCGAAGCGCCCATGATGGAGACGAACTCTCCGGAGCTGACACTGAAGGAGACCCCGGAGAGCGCCTCGACACGCTCCCCGCCCATGGTGTAGACCTTGGCGACGTCCTTGAGACGTACGACCTCGCTCATCTAAAACCTCGGTCCCATGGGCGAGCCCATGCCGCCGGGCTTCTTCCCCTGGGTGACCTGCTCGATGATCACCTCGTCGCCCTCCTTCAGTTCGCCTTGGACGAGTTCCACTAAGCCGCCGTCGGAGATGCCGGTCGTGACCGAAACGGGGGTCGGCGTGCCGTCCTCCTTCAAAAGGTAGACCCTCTGGCCTGCCGCCCTCTTCTGAACGCCCTTCGCGCCGGGACCCTTCTGTTCCCTGCCTGAAGAGCCGTCACCTGCCCCCTTCCCTCCCCTGGCGCCCTTTTCCTCCTTGCCTGCTTTCGGTTTGAACCTGAGGGCAGCGCTCGGGATCTTCAGCACGTCATCCTTTTTCTGGGTCTGTACCGAGACGTTCGCAGTCATCCCGGGCTTCAGCAAGAGATCCTTGTTGCTCACGCCGATCACGGTCACGTAGGTGACCACGTTCTGGGTGACGACGGGGGCGTTCCTGATCTGGATCACGCTGCCGGTGAACTGCTGTTCCGGGTAGGCGTCCACGGTGAAGCTCGCCGGCTGGCCGACCTTGACCCGGCTGATGTCGGACTCGTCCACGCTGGTGTCGATCTCCATCTTGGTCAGGTCCTGGGCGATGGTGAAGAGCGTAGGGGTCTGAAAGGAGGCGGCCACCGTCTGCCCCACGTCCACGTTGCGGGACACCACGATGCCGTCCACCGGCGACCTGATGGTCGCATAGTGGAGGTTGGTCTCGGCCTGTTTGAGAGCGCCGCGGGTCTGCACGATGCTCGCCTGTGCGCCCCGGATCCCCATCTGCGCCGCGTCGTAGGCGACCTGCGCGACATCCAGGTCGCTCTGGGCGATGATCCCCTGCTCCAGGAGCTGCCTGTTTCTGCCCAGGGTCCGCTTGGTGTCTGCCAGCGTCACCCGGGCCTTGCCCAGGTTCGCTTCCGCATTGAGCGCGTTGCCGCGCGCCTGCTCAACGGCGGAGTTAAAGAGCGCCGGGTCGATCTGGGCGATCGGCTGCCCCTTCTTGACCTGGGAGTTGAAGTCGACGTAGAGCTTGGAAAGCGTGCCGGAGACCTGGGTGCCGACCTGGACGGTGACCACGGCGTTCAGGGTTCCCGTTGCGGAAACGGTTGAGACGATGGAACCCCGCTCCACCTTGAGCGTCTTGTACTGCGCCTTGGGCGGCTGCTTGAAGTAGAAATACCCCCCCACCCCAAGGGCTGCCAGCAGCAGCAACACGACGATACTTGCAATTTTTTTCACAGACCCCACCTCGTCGCTTGATTAACACCGATCTCTTTAAGTTGGAACATTGAATCAAATCCTGCAGGAGCGTCCTCCAGGACGCGTGATCGCGGCAGGGGATGCCGTTTCTGCAGGCAGTTCGACTTGGTCATCCTTACCTCGCGGCACCTTGCGCAGGGGCGAACGAGTATTCGACCCTACCTGCCCCGAGTGATCCGAACTGCGTTGGTCCCGTATGTTTGACGCCCGATTTTCTGCGAGATTGCAGCACAAATGTGCAAGAAAGATGTCCCTGCAGTTTTTTTTGCGTAAAATCACCCCGGGCGGACCAAGGCCCGGCAGCCTGCCGTGAACACTACTGGTCCTCGTGGAACCGGTCAATGAAGGTATTCTTGTCGATTCGGTCCAGGCCATGGGCTATCAGGCGCAAACCGAGCATGAAGAGGATCAAGCCGACGGCAGCCAACGGGGCCGACCTGAACATGAAGCAGACCGTTCCCAGGGTAGTGTAGATAACGCCAAGGGCTCTGCAGTGCTTCTGCTTCTCGACACCCTTCAATGAAACGATCCATAGATAAAACTGAAACATAATGACAACAAACGGAATCATCACAAAACATTCGATGTAAATATTCACCGTATCCCCCCTTTACCTAACCACAAACAAACAGTGCCGCGAACGAACGAGCGACGCCGTGCACCAGGCCCTCGCCTCCCCGCTCGTGTTTGACAATTTTCCGGGATACTACCACACTATCAGACGATTAGAAAGATTGAATTGGCTGGGACTGACCACTTCCCCGCACCTGCTGCGCCATTATTCTTCACCTGCCTCATGACGTAAAGCGGCAGTATCGCTGGGCCAACCATGCCTGCGGCTTTGCAGTCCAAATTCCGAGAGACGCCTCGCCCCTCGCCTACTTCGGGGCGCCCGCACACCATAAAGCCGAGCATGAAGCATTAGCCGTAAATAACTGTTATTCAGTTGTTTTTTACATCGGCAACTATTACCATGTCGATGTAAAGATTAAAGCGAAAGGAGTCGACCTATCATTAGGTAGACCGCATGAAACCTCATTATCGGAATACCACAGCATGGTAAACAAACTAACTGCAGGCATTATTCTTCTGAGCGCGGCCCTCTTTAGCCTTCCTGTCTATGCATCATCTTCCAGTCAGCCTCTATCAGGAAGCGCAGCATATTCGAGTCAGCCCCTTTCGGCACATGCAGCAATAGGCATAACGGCACCGGAGCAACAAGAAGTAAAGCCCGGGGATGGAACCACAAGTGACATCGACAGTTTAAACCTGAAGTACTTGAAGGGTTACCTCGTCGACACCGGCAAGATGGTGGCCTCGCCGGTGCACTGGGAGACCAGAGACTGGCTCAAGCTCGGACTGGTGCTCGGAGTCACCTCCAGCCTGTTCCTCGTCGACCAGAAGGTAAAGGACTTTGCCCAAAGCCACCAGAGTCCGGTCGCCTCGAAGTTCGCCCTGGTGGGGAACGACCTCGGTGACCCCTTCTACACCCTTCCGCCAATAGGCGCCTTTTATCTGTACGGCTACCTGGCCGACGACAGCAAGGCCCGCAGGGCGTCCCTGCTCGCGATAGAAAGCTTCGCCATATCCGGCGTCATGACCTCCGGCCTCAAGATGCTGGCTGACCGGCATCGGCCCAACTCCGGAGACGTGTCCACTACCTGGGACGGACCCAGTTTTAGTATGAAAAATCTCTCCTTCAGCTCCGGTCACACGGCCTCCGCTTTTTCCATCGCTACGGTATTTGCCGACGTGTACAAGGATAACGCCTACGTTCCGACCATCGCCTATGGCCTGGCAACGCTCACCGGCCTGTCACGCGTTTACAGCAATGCACACTGGAGTTCGGACGTCTTCTTCGGGGCAGCCCTCGGCTACTTTACCAGCAAAGCCTTGTTGAGTTATCACAAGGAAGAAAAGAACAAAACGGCGAACAGGCTCACCATCCTGCCTGACATAAGCAAGGAAATGACCGGACTGACTTTGAAGTACGATTTTTAGCAACGCTGCACTGTCTTGGCTCCAGGCGGTTGCACCCCGCACTGTCTGAGAGCCTCCGCACGCCCCCCCCTTCAGTCTCAAGAACCGCCTATTCCCATCCGCTTGACCAGCACCCCCTTTGCTGCAGCATCCACATTCCAGGGATCCTGCACGCCCATGCCATCCGGTGTTACGGGCGCACCCGCAGATTTATACTTAATTGACACTAACATCCTTGCGTGTAAAATTAGCAGGTGAGCCCACGTTCACCAAGGAAGGCAAAAAGCAGGACGGCAGCTGCTTTTGCGGACCGTGCTGCATTGCCCCGGATGGATGAAAGCTGACAAGAACTCATCCCGTGTGCCTGGTCAAAGAGCGAGGGACGCAGCGCCTGACCACCACGCCGGGAGGCATTGAGTAAAGGAGTTCAGAGGAAGTCGGGATCGTTTATCAACCAAACACAAGGAGAGAGTTATGACGGCGTACGAGACCAAAGACTACACGAAACTCATCGGCATGGCTGGCTTCAGCGAGACGCTTCTCAAAAACCACTTCACGCTGTACCAGGGATACGTAAACAATACCAATACGGTTGGCGATACGCTCACCCGGCTGCGCAAGGAGGGGAAAGGGGCGACCCCCGAGTTTGCCGAACTCAAGCGCCGCTACGGCTGGGAGTTCAACGGCATGCGGCTGCATGAGTGCTATTTCGAGAATCTGGGCGGCACAACGCCCATCAGCCCCGATGGACGTCTCGCCACCAAGCTCCACCAGGAATTCGGCAGCTACGACGAATGGGCACAGGATTTCAAAGCTACCGGCGCCATGCGCGGCATCGGCTGGGCCATCCTTTACCAGGATATGACCACCGGCAGGCTGCAAAACGTCTGGATCAACGAGCATGACGTGGGGCACCCTGCCTGCTGCATGCCGATTCTGATCCTGGATGTCTTTGAACACGCCTTCATGATCGATTACGGCCTCAAGAGGGCAGACTACATCAGCGCCTTTTTCCTGAACATCAACTGGCAGGCAGCCGAGGCACGGCTCAAATAGCAGGTACTCAGAGCGCTTGCGGGGAGGGCACCATGAACAGGGTCGTGATCTGGGTGTACGCGGTATTGATGAGCGTCCTGCTGGCGACCGCCGTTTATGCCGATCGCATCACGATGAAGCTCTCCGCGGGAGAGGTGGTCTACGCCTGCAGCCGCCAGGATAGCTGCCCCTGCGACACCCTGTCGAGGAGCAAGGGGAACTGCGGCTGCGGGGCAGAACTGGTGCCGGCGAAGGTTGCCCGTGTGGCAGACGGCAAGGCCTACCTTGAACAAAGGGACAGGGCAATCCCTATCGTGGGCAAGTATGCCTGCCCTGTCTCGTGCAAAGGCGGCACCATCAGCCAGCATCCGGGTTCCTGCAGTTGCGGCAGGAAAATGAAAATGGTTAGTTAGCTCAGGTTGGGTGGTTAGAGAGCGGAGCGACCGGGAAGGATCCGGGGAGCCCCGCCCCATCTGCGAAGGCCCTCCGTCGATCGGGGGGCCTTCGCTTTTACCTGACCAATCGGACCCAAGGCGACACCATGGACCCGCTCAAGCATAGGGCATTCATCTGCGCGGTTGCCGCCCTGATACTGGCAGCCGTGGCGCAAGCGGCGTTCGCACGGGAACTCTATATCCTCGGCGGGGCGGTGCAGGCCTCGGACCCGTCAGAGCGAACCTACTCCTGGCAGCTTGAGTACCGGCGGGATCTGTTGAAACATCTCGCCGCAGGCGTCTGCTACCTGAACGAGGGTCACATCACGGGACACCACAGGGACGGCTACACCGTGCAGCTCTGGACGCGCACCGAGCTGCTCGACCGCCGGCTTGCCCTTGCCGCCGCGGCAGGCCCGTACTTTTTCCTGGACACCGCCAGCCGCCCGGATCCCCAGGGGTTTTCCAACGACCATGGCTGGAAGGCGATGCTCAGCGCGGCCGCCACCTGGCACACGGAGAGTGACCTCCTCTTCGAGCTGCGCAGCAATTGGGTCAAGGGACCCAGCGGGTTCGACTCGGTCTCGGTCCTGGCAGGTCTCGGATACCAGTTCGAACCCGCCCTGGAATCCCTTGCCCCCAAAGCGGCCACGCCGGAGCAGGAAATACGCAACGAGGTCACCCTGTTTCTGGGGCAGACCATCGTGAACAGCCTGGATTCCCAGAAGTCCGTCGCCGCAGGCCTCGAATACCGGCGCCATCTGTCGCGGCACCTCGACTGGACGCTGGCCGGACTCTACGAGGGCGACAACCGGCTGATCCGGCGCGACGGCGTGATCACCCAGCTCTGGGCAACCGAGCAACTCCTCGACGGCGCCCTCAGCGTCGGGGCAGGCGGGGGCGCCTATTTCAACGTGGGACACTACCGCCATCCGGAAGGCTCCCGGCCCCTTTCTGGTATTATTTCGCTCACCGGCAGCTACCGCTTCACGCCGCACTGGGCCGTGCGCGCCTGCTGGAACCGCATCGTCACCAGCTACGAGCGGGATGCCGATATCTTTTTAGGCGGAGTGGGCTACCGGTTCTGAGGGGAGCTCCAGGTTCACAAGTGGCGGCGCTAAACAGAAAGGGTTCAGCCTGTAGAGGCCGAACCCTTTATTCTTTTCTTGTGGTGCCGAAGGTCGGAGTCGAACCGACACGGGTTGCCCCGCTGGATTTTGAGTCCAGTGCGTCTACCAGTTTCACCACTCCGGCGTAAATGTTTCGGGAGTATAGCGGATGCCGGATTTCAGGTCAAGGATGAAATCGAACTTTTTAATACGCAGAAAATTATTGACACTGATCTGCCTCTCTGCTATAAACAGGTTTCCTTAGATGGGGCTGTAGCTCAGTTGGGAGAGCGCTTGAATGGCATTCAAGAGGTCCGCGGTTCGATCCCGCGTAGCTCCACCATCAAAAAAGTCCGGCACCTGGGTTTATCCCCTCAGGTGCTTTTTTTGACACAGTTGTTTTTCAGTTGTACCAGTTATCCATAGATGGGGCTGTAGCTCAGTTGGGAGAGCGCTTGAATGGCATTCAAGAGGTCCGCGGTTCGATCCCGCGTAGCTCCACCATCAAAAAAAGGCACCGGGGGTTTTCCCTTGGTGCCTTTTTTGTCCCCCTTGGGCGCGCGCCTGCGCCATAGATCAATCAGCGTCCCTCTCCCCCCTGCCCCCGCTCCGGTCATCTCCAGTTACTCGCCCCCGAAGCCCCAGGCCCCTCGCGTTTGGCCCTCTGCAAGCGATTCATCGCCCAGCCGGCACAGTAACTCCGCAGGGCAAAACAATTCCGCGCACTGGAAAGAAAATACTAATGTAAAGTGGCATTTTTGGTGTATTGTAATTTCACGGACAACCGGAGGGAGTCGATGGGCATTCCGATGACAATGTCTTTAGCGGCTGCCAACGGCTTAAACTCATGACGCCCCTCCTGCTTGCAGCGCCAGGGCGTTGAGCCAGTCCGGGTAAAATCAGGTTGTCAGCGGCCGTTGATGATCCTGACAGAACTTCCACCCAGCAGTGTCAGGTAAGATCATGACAAACGACTACATCAAATTACCAGTGATGGTTGTTGAAAATTGTCAATCATCCTTGTCCCTCCTCCATTTGCTCCTGGCACACAAGGGGTTCAAGAACTTGGTGCTGATGGTGGATAACGCAAAGGTGCTCAGCTACCTCGATGAATGCGACGTGGCCACGATTATCCTCGATCTGGATATACCCGCCGGCAACGGGTTGGACCTGCTGAGGCTGCTTGCCGCTAACAAACCCCACATACCGGTTGTCATCGTCACAGGAGCAAACCAGATCGATTCTGCGGTAGAATGCATGAAACTCGGGGCTTTCGATTATCTCACCAAGCCGATCTCTATTGATCGCCTGGCGAACAGTGTCAAGGAAGCCCTGGACTTTCGCTGCTTGAAAGAAGTAGCTTCTTTGCTGCGTGACACACCCTGCATACAGGGGAGCGGCGCATTGTCGGAGACAAGCAACGAGAGTGCGCCGGTGCCGTTCACCCTGCCCGAAGACGTTCCGGAACGGTTGCGCAAAGCAGTCAGCTACATGGATCTCAACCTTTCGAAGCCCCTGTCCCTGGAAAGGCTCGCCCAGAAAGCCTGTTTAAGTAAATACCATTTCTGCCGGGAATTCAAAAAATACATCGGCACAAGCCCCATTCAGTTCATGATGAATCGACGCATCTGCCAGGCAACCTTACTGCTGCAGGGTACCGAATTATCCATCTCCTGTGTGGCTATCCGGTCCGGTTTCAACGACCAGAGCGAATTCTCCAAATGGTTCAAAAAGACCACCGGTTTCACCCCCTCCTGGTACAGAAAGTCATTCGGTGCCAAAGAATGACAACAGCATCCCCCGACAAACAGCAATATTCTCCTAAATTGAAGCAACAATTCACAAGACATGCTATTGATTTCCTTTAAACTATGATAACCGTCCAGAGATAACAGGTGCATGAATTTGATCTTTTGCGGTATTGGCCTGTCGGTGCCGGATGCCTTCCGCTCATCGAGATGAACTTGCGGAGCAAATCCAGCACCGGAAACAAAAGAAGAGGTGAACGCTGAACCCGAAAGGAGAAGGCACATGCCCGAAAGCTTCTTACTGAACGCTTCCTGCACCGCAAATCTCATAGCGACGGTGCGCGCCTCGTTAGAAACGGTCCGCAACATCTTGGGAAGCGGAACGCAAACCGAAGAGACAGACTCGCAGATTATGCAGTTGGAACAGCTGGAGCAGTTACTCCTGGACCAGGAGATAAGGCTCGATTCTGTCAATAAGGTGCTGGAGGAATTCAACTACTCCGTGGCCCATGAGCTCTGTGCGCCCCTCAGAAGGATAAGCGGCTTTACCCGCGAGATAAAGCAACGCTGCTCAGACGGGTTGGATCTGGACGGCATCAATTGCCTCGATCGCATCCTGGAATCTTCACAGCAGATGAACGAGCTGATCGACGCGCTCATGCAGATTTCTCAGCTCTCGCATATCGAGGTGCATCGAGACGCTGTCAAACTGAGCGAGATCGTGAGCGAGGTCGCCGATGAACTGATCCTGAGCGTGCCTGAACGGGTGGCGGTATTCGCGATCCAGCCGCAGTTGTGCGCGTCAGGTGACGCCGGCCTGCTCAAGATAGCAATGCGCAAGCTGCTCGGCAATGCATGGAAATACACGAATCACAAAGAGCCGGCCCTCATTGAGTTCGGCGCCTTTGAACTTGGCACGGAGCAGGCATTTTACGTCAGGGATAACGGTGTCGGGTTTGATATGTCGGAATACGGAAGACTGTTTCACCCGTTTCAACGTCTGCATGACACTTCAGTTTTCACAGGTCACGGCATCGGGCTTACCGCGGTGAAGAGAATCATCGACCGTCATGGCGGGCGGGTCTGGGCCGAGGGAACGCGGGGGCAGGGAGCGACGTTTTATTTCACGCTCAGAGAAGCTGTGATGTGTGACGTGTGATTTGATCACAGATCACCCATCACAGCTTTTAGCACGCAGCAAAGTTTTTACTGCTCCTTGAAGGCCTCGCCGGTTTTTTTCCCGGCATCCTTGAATGCCTTTCCGGTCGCCTTGCCTGCCTTCTTGAAGGCCTTGCCGGTGGCCTGAGCCGATTTCTTGGCGACCCTGCCGGTGGACTTGCCGATTTTCTTGGCTCCCTGCCCGACTTCCTTGCCGCCTTCCTTAAACCCTTGGCCGATCTGTTTGCCGCCTTCCTTGAAGCCGCCGTCGGCGTAGGCAAGCGAGCCCATCATCAGCGACACCAGCAATGTCATGACTATCCGTGATGCCATTGGCCTGCCTCCGTTTCCTTTGAGCGTGACTAGTGAACACCTCATTGCCTGTCGCTAACGTTTTTTACAATCTGTCTAACGCCCTTCCTTTTTCTGCAGTATAAGCTGGTTCGTGTGTTCGCGCCTCTTGCTGTCAAGGTATTCCGGCTTCTCCACCTCTTTCAATTGCCGTGGATACCGTGCCGTAAGGTCATACCAGCGGCTGATCCGCTGCTCAAAACGCTGCCCTTCCTGCATGTTGAGCGTATCCAGGTAGGCCTGGAGAGCGAGATAGTATCGCACGGTATTGCGTTCTACCGCACCCCTTACCCCTCCTATGTAAACTGGCCTGCCTCCCTTGCCCGGGACCGTGCTGAACCCGACCTTGTCTCGGGCGAGCGTTGCGAAATAGGTCTTGATGGCCATGTTCGCCAACGGACCGTGGCTGTAGGCATAACTGAAATGGACGAAGGTCCTCCCCTTGTCGAGCGGGACGGCTTCCAGCCTGATCCGGTGATCTTTGGTACGCAGGGGACCCTCGTTAGCGGCGAGGGCAATGTCAAGGTAGTCCGGTTGCTGTGCTGCTATGCGGAACTTCAATTTCAGCTGGTAGGCATCCGCTGGAGGCTGATAGTATTTGCGGCCGCTGTAAATGGTCACGAGCCCTTGATCGGCTGTTTTCCTCGCAGTGCAGGCCTTGATGTTGATGTGCATCGAGGTGATGTCGCACCAGTTGACCGGCGACTGCAGCGCATCCTTGACTGTGTTGAAGGAATGGGGAACAACCCCGTACATGTCGACCTTCAGGGAACCTTCCACCTCGGTTGACTCAAGGTAGATCGGGGCGGCGAATTGGTTCTTCTGCAGCTTCGCGCTGATGGTTGGATACTTGGCGAGAAGCGCCTTGCCACCGCTTGAAGCGGTCTCGGCGGCCTGTCCGATGCCGCTCCAGAGGGCCAGAGCCAATAGGACTAAAACAGCGCATTTACCAGTTAAAGTCTTCCGGGTGTCACTCATACAATAGTCCCTGTAACTTGACCGGTATTGATGGCTGTTGCCGCCCGGAGGCAGGGATACCTCTGCCTGCGTATACACCATCGGCTGATTGCTTCCTGCCTGCCTGCTTCCTTTCGCGTTTTCGGCTGCGGGGCGCTGTCAGCGGCGTTCACCGCCACGCCCGCGATCCCCGTATCCGTCATGGTGATGCCCGCCATGGTGATAGCCACCCCACTCGTCGCCCCAGTAGGGAAAGATACAGCCGGACAGCATCATGACTGCCACGAAAAGCATCAGTGACGGCAAAAGTCTGGAATTTTTCATGACGTTGCTCCTTTTGCTCAGATGGACATCCAGCGGACGCCGACAGGCGCCGCTTTGACCGAGCCTTCGAGATCACGGCTCATTCCGCCATAGCGGCCGAAGAAGGTCGCGGTTGATTCCCGGCATCATTGGTCTTCTCTTCGTCTGCGGTGGCTTCCCCCCAAATGGTGATGAATATGGCAAAAACAACAGGACCCAGGATGAGCCCGAGAAGCCCCAGGGTGAACACGCCGCAAATCGCCCCCAAAACGATCGCCAGGGGGGAAATGTCGCTGGTCGCTCCAATGGCGAGCGGACGTATCGCGTTATCGGCAAGACCGACGAAAACGATGCACCAAAGCGCAAGCAATCCCGCCTTGAGCAAGGCGCCGTTCAGCGCAACCAGGGCCGCAAGTGGCACCCAGATTATTCCCGTGCCTACCACCGGCACGAGCGCAGCGACCGCCGTCAGCGCGCCGCAGAAGATGGGGGCGGGCACCCCGGCCACGTAATAACCGAGCCCGGCGGTGACTCCCTGCGCACAACAGGTGAGGATCGTGCCGACCGTTACGGCTGTCGTTATGGAACGGATTTCGGTCACATAGCGCTGTGCCTTGTGACGGTTGGAGGCGAACCGGGTGATAGCCGTGGAGATGGTCCTTTCGCCGTCGCGGTAGATGAAAAAGAGAATGAAGAGCGCCACGGCCAGGGTGAAAAAGAGGTCCGCCAGGTTTCTGGCAGCGTTGGTCGCCGCATCGAGGAGAAATCCCGAGGAAACGGCCGCAAGCTTGCCACCCAAGCCGGCCAGGTCGAAACCGTATTTATCCATCAGCGAGGTTATCGTGTCGACCATCGGAAAATGGTTGAGGGTGCTGGCCCCCGTCCTGGTAAGTGCCTGAACCAGTTGTTCCACTTGTCTGTACCAGTCCGCTGCGTTGGCGATGACCGTTATGACAAACGCAGCCATCGGCAATATGAAGCAGACCGTTATGGCGAGCACCATGAGTCCGGCTGCGCGTCCCGGGTGGAGTGGAAACCGTACGGCCAGGCGGTTATGGTGCGGCAGGGTTGCGACGCCGATGATGAGCGCCCAGGCGAGCGGTTTGGCGATCGGTGCAGCCAAAAGGGCGAAGAGCCCCGCGGCAATCGCGGTGACTAAGGCAGCCAAGATGCTCAGGTATACTTTTCTATCCATGGTGGGTAGCCTTTCAAGCGGTTGGAACTGTACGTTCACGCCGGGAAGCAAGCCGCAGTCAGCGCGGCGTTTCGATCTTGCGTTTATCCGCCGGCGATACGGGCTGTGCCCCTTGGGGCTGAACGGACTGTTCCATCTGGAAAGGAACATGTCCGCGTTCGTCGCTTAGTTTCGGAGCCTCCTCGATTACCTGCCAGTTTTTCCCGAGCGGTATGGCCAGAGGCTTTGGGGGCGTCATCGGAGCCGGTGCCGGTTTCTTGGCCTCGAATATGGTGCACGCGCAGAGGAGGAGGCCGATGCAGAGGGTAAGCTGGTGAGTAAACTTCATGGCAGGACTCCTTGAACTTGAGTGGAACTTCCCGCGAATCGGCGTGCGGCCCCCGGAGCAGCTTCCCGAGGGCCCGTCGCAGGCTTCCTACGCACAAGCATACCAAGGAGACCGGATTATTAACAGGGTTGTTTTAGCAATTCGCAATTAAATTGATGCCAGTTTTCGACTTGACAGTAGAGCCGGAGGGACCCAGGCAAACCGGGTTACTTAGCTTCCCGCCGGCGAGACAGGCACCCCTTGCGGGTGCCCCTGCAGGATCGGCGGTTCAGTGTAGTGACAAGCCGCAAGGCGTTACATTGACTTAGATGACCGGCGCCCTATAATTTCATCTTGGAATCCTGCCGGCTTTGCCGCGGATCTCTATCCTTGTCGGGATCGACAGGTTCGATCTGAGCTGGGATTGACTGACGGGATCTCTGCACTTCTGAGCTTCAGACCGTCTGACATTGTAGTCCTTGAGACTGTCCATTGTCAGCGGATCTCTCAGGTGCTGACAGTAATTCTCCCCGCTGCTTTGGTACTCTATGAAAACAATCCGTTTCCAGTCGATTGCGCTTTTGCTGTCCCTGTTGGCCGTATCCGGTACAACCGCCGACGCATGGGGGAAACAATCCCCGTGCTTCCCGGCGGCATCCGCTGAATACAGCTTTCTCGCGGGGTACGGCATTACCCACCGCGGGTTCGGCCAGACAAGAACCGAGGTGCAGACGGTCGATTTCATCGGCAGATTCGGCTATTTTCTCAGCGACGAACTGGGGAGCGGATGGTACCGGGGCCAGTTCGAGCATGTTGTGGAACTGCCGCTCCACCTGGTAGTTTCCCCGAAGACGCGCATCATGACGGGAGCCAACCTGCTGGCGCTCTGGAAGTTCACCGGCCTTGCTGATGATCGTCTCTATCCCTACCTCTTCGCCGGCGGCGGGGTGCTGTTCGTCGACCTGGGTCTTCCCACCATGGGGAGCAGGCTCGATTTCTCCTACGGCGGCGGGACCGGGCTTCAGTACCTGTTCCGCAAGGACATGGCCGTATCGGCCGAATACCGCTACCATCACATCTCCAACGCCGGCACCGCCGAGCCCAACGAACCGCTCAACTCCAGCAAGATCCTGTTCGGGATATCCCTTTTCCGTTAACAATTCCAGCTGACAAATCCCAGCTATCTCCCTCTTCCCAAATACGCCATGAAGGCAGGGAGGGAGGCGAGCGCCAGGAAAGCTGTGGCACCGACGCCGAAATTTGTGGCGGAACCGATGGAGGCCAGGGCGCCGTAGTCGGAAAAGGCAAGGGAGCCGAAACCGGCAATCGTGGTGAGGGCCGAGAGGAGCACGGCGCGCCCTGCCTGCACGAATTGGCTGCGTTTTCCATCCTCATCGTCCGCGGTCACCCGGTGCGCCAGATGGAGGCCGTAGTCGCTCCCCATGCCGAGAATGGTGACGAGTACCATGGCATTCATGAAGTTGATCCCCATTCCGGTCAGGGCCATTATGCCGAGCATGGCAACCACCCCGCCGATCACGGGATAGAGCGCAAAGAAGAGGCCTGCGAAGGTCCTGAAATGCGCTACCAGCAGGAACAGCACGACCGCCCCTCCCAGCACAAAGCCCCGGAAAAAACTCCTCTGCACCGAACCGGCCAACTGCTGGCTGACCAGGTCCACGCTGGTGGCCCGCGCCGTCGGGTCAACCCCGGCCAGATCCCCGAGGAAGCGGCGCTGGTTGAATTCCGCCCCCCGGTAGTACAGGTAAAAAAGCAGGTGGTAGCGCCCCTCCCCCATCATCAGATGCCGCTCGCTCACCCCGCGCAGCGGTGAGGCGCCAAGCCTGGTAACGGCCTCGATCGAGGCGACCGGCCCGGCTTTTTTCAGGGCGGCAAGGCCGTCGATCGCGGGCTGGAACTGCCCGGGGTCAAAGCCGTTTCGCTCCAGGGCGCGGCGCAGATCTGCTCCGGGCGCGCTCTGGCCGATGCCGGAGGCAAGCATGCCGAGCACCTGCCGCTGCGCCTGCTGGTCGTTCAGCACCTGGCCTAGTGACGAATAGGCCGCGAGCTCCCCCTGCTGCCGGTATCCCTCCAGAAGCGCCCCTACCCTGCTGCCGCGCTGAAGGACGGCTTCCAGGTCCTTCCCCTCAACCGCCACCAGCATCTGCCTGGGAGAGAGGCTCAGGTGCTTCTCTATCTTTTCCTGGGTGAGAAACGCCTCGCTGCGTCTGGGCTGGAGGTTTTTCAGATCGCCCTCGAAGCGGACCCAGCGGCAGGCCCCGGCAAGGATGGCGAGCAACAGCAGGGAAAGAGCAACGGTACGCCGAGGGGCGCGACGGCTCAGGTCCCAGAGCGCCGCCAGGCCGAAGCCGGGAAGCGGCCGCCAGAGAGCATCCGGGAGGCGGCGTTCGCTGAAGACCAGCAGCGGCGGCAGGAAGAAAAAGGTCGCGTACATGGAGAAGATCACGCCGAGGCCGACCAGCAGCCCGAGTTCGAAGAGGGCGCGGACCTCGGAGACCATGAGTGCCAGGAAGGCGGTCGCAGTCGTCGCGGCTGCGGTGAAGATGCCGTGGCCGGTGTCGACAACCGCCAGGGCCAGCGCCTCCTCGGCCCCCCTGCCGGCCGCGCGCTCGGAATAATACCGGTCGTAGATGTGGATGGAATAATCGGTGCCCAGGCCGATGATGAGGGCCATGAAGGCAAACGAGATGATGTGGATCGAGGGGAGCAGCAGGCTCGCCGTGCCGAGCGCCAGGGCCACCCCGAAGAGGAGGATGAGCGGGATCAGCAGCGTGGGAAGCACCCGGCGGTAGGTGAAGTAGAAAAGGCCCAGCACCACGAACAGCGAGGAGGCCATGCAGGCGAGCATGTCCCTTTTCATGGTGGCCTCGTCTATCACCGCGGAGAGGTGGGCGCCGGTGCAGGAGATCTGGACGGCAAAGCCCCGGCGGGCGTCGTTGATCCCCGCCACGAGCTTGCGGGCAAACGCCATATCCTGCACCGGACGGGCCGTTTGAGCGATGATGATCAGCACCCGGCCGTCGCGCGACAGGAAATAGGGGGAGTCCGGATCGAGATCGAGGGCCTGGCTTCCCTTTTTCAATCGGGGGAGGATCAGGTCGCGCAGGTAGAGCGGGTCGCGGGCGATGATGTCGCGCAGCGCCATCCCCGCCTGGCTCGCCAGTTCCGCCTGGGCCCGCTGGAGGGCCGCGTCCATCTGCTGCGGCGCGAGCCTCGCGGCATAGTCCCGCGCCTGGTCGGGAGCCAGAAAGAGCTGCGGCCGCGGCACCGCATAACCGATGAAATCTGCAAAGCTGGCAGCCTCGGCGGGGTCGTAGATCCGGTACACCACCTTGGTGAAGGCGGGATTTCCCTCCACCCGAAGCGCCTTGAGCCTGGCGGCGAACGCCTCGCCCTCACGAAGCAGCGTTTCCCGATCCCCTTCCAGCAGGAAGTAGGCCTCCTGGGCGGAGCCGCTCCAGTTAAGGGTATCGAGAAAGAGGCGCAGCGCCCCCTGTCGGGAGGGGAAGAGCTTGAAGACGTCGGATTCGAAGCGGGTGCTGAGGATGGAGAGGGTTGCGAGGAGCAGGCAAAGGAGCGAAACCAGCAGCACCCGAAGCGGCCGGGTCGAAGTGATCCGGCAGATCCATTTCAGGTGGGCGGTGACGGCCGTCCCGGTGGCAGCGATCAGTCTGGCCCACGGGTCCCCAGGCATGGCCGGGTCAGAACCCCTTGAAATCGGAAAGGGGGAGGATGCTGATCCCTTCCAAGTTGGGGGCGAGTGCGGCATTCTCGACCGGCGCATTGATCTCAGGCTCGTCGAACACGATCCGCACCGTATCGCCGTAGCTGTTCCTGATCAGGATGGATTCCGGGAAGGCCACGCCGTTCACGTTGCGGTATCCGTTGTATTCGACTTCATCGCCTTGCGGCGAGACCTTGCGCTGGACCAGGCCGTTTTTGTCGAAAAAGATCCGGTCACCCGAGGCCGCGACCAGTTCCTCGGCGCCGGTCGTCGGATCGTACAGAGGCGTCCGTGCCACCACCCATTTCATCAACCCCAGGCTCTTGAGCCCGCCGGTCTCGGGCAATTCCGATAAAAGGCCGCTGTAGGCGGTCTGTCGGGAAGGGACCAGGCAGGTCAGACGCTCGCCGTCGCTGAACACCTCGAGTACGGTCAGGCCGAATGGCGAGAGCACCGCCATGTGAAAGCGGTCGGGATGCTTGAAGATCAGGTAGCCCCGGCCGCCGCTGCCGTGTTCCCCGGTTTTCATGGTGATGGCGATGGACGACTGGAGGGTCTCCACCTCCCTGCCGGCAACGATGCCGGTGAGCGGTTTTTGCACGGTGGCGCAGCCAGAGAAGCAGGCAAGGAGCAGCAGCAGGATGGCGTATCTGGAAAAGATGGCTGGGGATTTGAGCAGCACGACGGATCACCTCTTATACGGGTTGCCAAAGCCCCCCTCGCCCTCCGGTCCATAGACGGGAGGGCGAGGGGGTGAGGGAGGCGCCACTAACAGTGAACCAGCATCAGTCAGAGCAGATTGTCCCATGGAGCCTGAGCGATGGAGCAAAACTGGGATATCTAGCACTATCCCATGCCCTCTGTAATACCTCAGACTCCTCGTGCATTCAAGCGTTGTTTGTAAAGTATTCATAAACCGTGAATGGTGAATAGAAGAAAATTAGTAATTATTCAGTATGACCAGGCTACCTCATATCTCCAGTTGCCCCCAACCCGTAGGGGCGACCCGGTGGGTCGCCCTGCTTTCGATTTCGGTTCACCCGTGCAAGGTTTCTGGTCGCCCCTACGTTACGAAACCGGTTAAATGTAAATTGCATATGCTGAACAGTTACTATTTTTTTTCCATTCACCATTCACCATTCACCATTCACCATTCACCATTCACCATTCACGGTTCACGGTTTTTCATTCAATCTTGAAATCCTTCTCCTGCAGGCCGACATTGCGCCGCATCCTCTTGAATGTGAGGGTCGTCCGGTCCCGGTTGCGCTCTTCGATGACGATGCGACTGAGCTTGCCGTCCTGGTCGAAGTTCAGCGTCAGTTGCTGCACCGCCCCCTTGCTCAGTGGAAAAATCTGCATGGTCCAGAGTTTCCCACGGCGCTCAGCCTTCACCTCCATCCCCTCGGGCAGGGACTTGAGCGGCTTGGCAAGGTAATCGAACCATTTTTTCAGGCTTTCTTCCGGCGGCAGCACGATCCGGTCGGTGACTCCCTGTTCGATGAGCCGCATGGTCATGACGTTATCCTTGAGCAGGAGCCGGCTGGCATGGGGCGGATAGAGTTCCATGAAGAAGGTGTCCGGTTTTTTGAAACGGACGGCCCCCTTGGAAACCAGCTTCCGCTTCATGAGGGCCAGCTGCTTTTCCTGAGTGATCTCCGCGCTAAAATCGGTGCTCCCGGCAAAGCCGCGCCGCAGCGTCTCCATGGCCTCCAGCGCGGGATTCCCGGCGGCACCGGCCGACGAGGCAAAGAGCATCAAAAACAGCAGCACGGCAAGCGGTATTTTCACTGAAGTTCCTCTTGGTGTGACTAGTCCTGATCCTGTTTTCACGGAAAAATCGTAACTATTCAGGACGCTCCTGCAGGAATTACGCAGGTGTTAACGTGAAAGTAAGTATTCAAAGTACAAACAATCAAAAGCCTCACCACAGAGGGCACAGAGGAAATCTTAAAAGAACCTGATTAGCGCTGATTTTCCGCTGTTCTAGTTCCTCCCCCGAGCTTACCCATCCCCACCCCATTTCTCCCCTTGAAGGGGAGGGAGTTTCTCCAGCGGAAGATCCGCGCTAGTCAGGTAAAACAATGGCAAACGTTTTTTTGGTTTCAGACATAAATCAGGTTTTGACTTTCCTCTGTGAACCTCTGTGTACCTCTGTGGTGAGGCTTTATGCTTTGGTTTGTTTGTGATTGGTCGGCTGCTAGTTGGCCGGCCCGATGGCAAGGGTGAGCGTCGCGCAGGCTATCACCTTTCCATCCTCCCGCACCTCCCCCTCGATCAGGACCAGCCGGCCGAAAGCCTTGACGATGCGCGAGCAGACCGAGAAACTCGATCCCGGCTCGACGACGGCGGGAAGCCCCACTCGCACCAGGGCGGCCAGTACCCCCCCCTCCCCCTGATGCTGGCCGGCGGCGATCCCACCAAGCTGCGCCATGGATTCCACCAGCAGCAGCGGCGGAAAATAGCCGCATCCGGCAGGTACCGCAAACTCACCGGTTGCGCCCACCCCGGATTCCCGCGACAGGACACGGTCGATAAAGAGAAAGGGGGTGCGATGGGGAAGATAGGCGGTCGGATCAGGACTGAACAGAATCGCCTCCGCGCCAGTCGATGGCGTACCAGGGTCCCTCGGGAGAGGCGGCCAGATACAGAGCCTTCCCGCCGGGAGCGAGCCTGAGCACGAGGGCAGCCATGGCGAGCCCTCCCATGGCAAGCGAGCGTCCCAGAAGCGCCCCGGTCTCCAGCCTGGGAGCGGCCGGCAGACGGTCCAGCAGCGCCGTTTCCAGGGGGGCTGTGCCGGACAATGCAACCAGGTCGACCTGGTCCCCCGCCGGGAGCAGCCGGCGGAAACCTTCCTCGTGCCCGCCGGCGGCAAGCCTGCCGATGGTCCTAATCCCGCCGACGCCGGCCAGCACCTGCGCCTTGCGCCTGCGGGCATGGTCGCCCCTCTCCATGACCAGGAGGCCGACTCCCTCGCCGAACCCGGCTCCGAGGCTGCGCAACTGTCCGAAGCTATTAAATCCCTTCAGGATCAGCGGCGTCAGCTCGTCGACTCCGCCGGTCAGGATGACATCGGCCCGGTCCTCTTCGAGAAAACGCCGCGCCATCAGAAACGCCGACTCGGCGGAACAAAAGCGCTGGATGGTGGTGACGTTCGGTCCCTTCAACTTGTGCTCGATGGAGGCGTTACTTGCCGGGGCGTTGGGCACGATGTTGGGAAACAGCATCGGCACCAGCCCCTCGCTCCCCGCCGTGAAGTAGCCGCGCAGGAACTCCTCCGCGTTGGTGATGCCGCCGAAACCGCAGCCAAGGACGATGCCGATCCGCGAGGGGTCGAGGGAACCGGGGGCGATACCGGCGTCCTTGAGCGCCATCCCAGCGGCGACCACCGCAAAGAGGCTGCAGCGGTCGAACTTGCGGGCCTTCAGGGGGGGCATGAAGTCGGCAGCCCGGAAGGCGTCGGCTTTGCCCCAGAGATGACCCGCTCCAAGAACCGCTTCGGGGACCGGCTGGAGCAGGCTTTCCCCGCGCTCGAGCGCCTCCCGAAGCGGTTCGATCCCGACCCCGGCGGCAGAGATGGCGGCAAGACCTGTGATGACGATGTCGTGATAGGCTGAGTTCACGGGAATCCTCTTTGTGATGTAGTATGGCCAGGCCGGAACGCCGCCTGCCCCTCAAGCCAAAAGCAAAAACCATTTGCCACGGAGAAAATCTGAGAAAATCTGAGAAAAACTAACGTCAAGGTTAAACCTGCCATACACTTTGGACACAGGCATCTGACTATATTGCTCAGTTTTAACGTATTGCTCCGAAGTTCTCAGATGTTCTCCGTGGCCCTTGGTTTTCCTCGTTTTTGGTTTTCCTCCGGTATTCCTCTGTGACCCTCTGTGGTGATGCTTTTAGCTGCAATTCAGGCAGCTGAAATTACCAGGCAGGTGATGTTCCCGCCGAAGGCAAAGGAGTTGGACAGGGCGACCTTCGCGCTGCTTGGTCTGCCCCCGGCATGGCAGTAGTCCAGATCGCACTCGGGATCCACCCCCCGGAAATTGAGGGTCTGCGGGATGATCCCCTCCTTCAGGGCGACGATGGTCGCCATCGCCTCCACGCTCCCCGCCGCTCCCAGACAGTGCCCGGTCATCGCCTTGGTGGAAACCAGCGGCACCAGCGGCGCCCGGTCGCCAAAGACCTGCTTCATCGCCTTTGACTCCGCCGCATCGTTGAACTGGGTTCCGGTGCCGTGGGCGTTGACCCAGCCGACCTCCTCGGCCGGGACCGCGGCATGGCGCAGGGCGGCGCTCATCACCTGCGCCCCATCGGTCCCGCCTGGGTCCGGGGCGGTCATGTGGTAGGCCTCGCCGGCGACGGCGTACCCAAGGATGTAGCCATAGATGCGGGCTCCCCGCCTTGTCGCCTCGACTTCATCCTCCAGCACCAGGAATGCCGCCCCCTCCCCGAGCGAGATCCCCTGGCGCCCCAGGCTAAACGGCGAGCACGGTTGCGGGTCGACCGCCTTGAGGGAGTTGAAGCCTGCGAAGGTGAGAATGGAAAGGCAGTCCGAGCCGCCGCAAAGCGCCGCCTTCAGCCTCCCGGTGGCGACCAGGTCCGCCCCCCAGCCGATGGAGCTGGCCGACGAGGAACAGGCGGTTGTTATGCTCGCCTGGTAGCCGCACAGGTTGTAGGCGGCGGCGATGCTGGTAGCCGTGCGGTCCGGCAGGAGCCCGCGCAATAGTGAAGGGTCCCCCCTCTTGCCCGACAAGGTCACTCGCAGCCACTCCTCAGACTGGAGCATGCCTGAGGCTCCAGCTCCCAGCGAGACTCCGATGTCGTAGGGGGAATAATGGCTGGTGGCGCCGCTGTCGCGCAGCGCCTCGCCGGCGGCGATGAGGCCGAACTGGTCGACGCGGGACAGCTTCCGGGCCTCCCGCGCGCTGAAGTGGTCGAGCGGGTCAAAACCGCGCAGCTGGGCTCCGATTCCGGAGGGAAAGGGCGCGACGTCGAAGAGGTCGATGGGACCGATGGCGCTGCGCCCGGAGAGGAGCGACTGCGTGAATGATGGGACATCCCGGCCCGCTGCCGAGAAGATGCCGAGGCCTGTTATGGCGATCCTGTTTCGTTTCAAGGTTTCCATGACTCTCCCGTCAAACCCGAGGGTGGGCCTTGCCCACCGATCACCGGCGGCCGGTGGGCGCGGCCCACCCTACGGCTAAATTCACCGACCAATCACAAACGACCCGAAGCCTAAAGCCTCACCACAGAGGTACACAGAGGTACACAGAAGAAAATCAAGATCTGATTTATGTAAAAAAAGCCTTAGCCATTGTTTCCAGATTTCCTCTGTGTTCCTCTGTGCCCTCTGTGGTGAGGCTTTTGATCGTTTGTAATTGCCTTTTTCCTTGAAGTTTGCTGAATAGTTACAATCTAAGAAACAACCAGGCGTAAGGCTCGCACACGGATTTGACGGATTGAACGGATAAAATCAGATTAACCCCGAAGCCTTTTGGCTTAGCCCTAAAGTCTTTGCCTGATCTGCCTTTATCCGTTCAATCCGTTCAATCCGTGTGCGAGGTT
>Ga0209125_1000549_pt1 | contig 46403 bp, 36 predicted proteins | sample BarGraIncub1131A_FD_184503 | JGI IMG/M metagenome (GOLD analysis project Ga0209125, IMG submission 184503) | Arctic peat soil microbial communities from Barrow, Alaska - Barrow Graham LP Incubations 11-31A (SPAdes) (version 2) | ecosystem: Environmental > Terrestrial > Soil > Wetlands > Peat... | reverse complement strand
TGGGAGCTGCAATGGGAGCTGCAATGGGAGCTGCAATGGGAGCTGCAATGGGAGCTGCAATGGGAGCTGCAATGGGCTCGCTCCGCTCGCGGGCCGCGCCGAGCGGCAGCTGCAGCCCGACGCTGAATTCGGGCCGACCCGGCCGGTTATCGAGCGTGCTCTTTATGGTGGCGTGCAGATTCACCGGATAGCCGAAAACCTCCGGGGTGATGAACCTGAGTCCGATGTTGTTTTCGCTGGTGTCGCGTTCGGCGAGCAGATAAAGCCAGTCGAACGCCTTCGCCTCCACGCCGCCAAAAAATCCCTTCATCCGGTCCGGCCCGAGACCGTACCCCGCGCTGAACCGGAAGCGCCCGATCTCCTCGCTGGCCACCGCGTAGCTCGACTTCAGATAGCGCGCGCCCTTGCCTCCACCGATGTCCTGGATCCCCACCGCGAATTTGGGCAGATACTCACCCTGCGGGATGAAGGGGATGCGCAGCTTGAAACTGCCGGAAAGATCCCGGCCCACCCGTGGCGCCTCGAAGAATCGCCCGCCCACCTCGATAAGGTTGAAGAACCCGAGGGACACCAGGAAGTTGTCCTGGCTGAGTGCCTTGTCGCGCCACTTGGACTCTTCCTGGTTGGAGTAGAGCAGGTAGATTTTCCCCTGGTCCGTGGTCTCGGCGTTCGGCGTGTTCAGCAGACCGGTGAAACCCTGCAGGGAGAGCGCGTTGTGAAAACCACCCGTTGCGAGACAGGGGGTGGCGAAGCTTGCCAGGACGCAGAGGAACAAAACGGAACGGACTATCGATGGGGGCATGTGAGGGACCTGTTCTCGGAAATAATGGGTGCATTCGTGGCGGCGGGGCAGGGAGGAAGCGAAAAGGAGAGGGGGTTATATTCCCCCTCTCCGGTCTGGTGTCTGATACAGCGTGGCGGTCTGGAAACTCCGCTTGGGAGCGCCTTTTCTAGAAGTTCGCGCCCGTGCCGGTTGAGCCGGTCGCGCCGGTTGAGCCGGTGAGCGGCCTGGTCACGGTTGTGAAGGTCAGGAACGCGGGGTCTAGGGCAATGCCGGCGTCGTCAGTGATGGCGCCGCTGAGCGTGACCGTGTAGGTTGTTTCGTAACTGAGGGCGGGGTGGGTTAAGGTGGCGGTCCTGGTCGCGCTGTCGTAGCTGACCGTACCCGTCACGCCGTTGATCTTGAAGGTGGTCGAGGTTATGGTTGCCGCGTTCATGGTCCTGCTGAAGACCACGGTAAGCGGGCTGTCGACTGCAATATCGGTACGCGTGGTGCCGCGCAGCACCACCGTCGGGGCCGCAACTACGGTCACCTTGGTCTCAACCGTGGCTGCCTGGGCGACGACCGCCGCCTCGATCTTCTGCATGTCGCTGTCGCTGAACAGGGTCGACTCGCTGGTCTTGCTCCCCGGGTCGGCGCTCACTGCGGGCCAGCTGCCGTCCGCATTCTTAATGATGATTCCTCCCGCTACGGTATCCACCGTGCTGGAGACAGCGGTTGCAATGGCCGCCACGTCGCCGGGGGCCACGGTGATGCCGGAACCGGTCTCGGAGATCTTGGTCACGGCGGCCGATATCGCCGTCTTGAGACCGGCCTGCAGTGTGGCCGGCTCGGTGAAGTTGACCGACGTTGAACTGAGCGAGGTGGCGATGGCGGCCATGGTTTCATTCTGGATATGCGCCAGGGCGGCGTCGGAAAGCTTGCTCTCGTTCGGGTCCAGCACCTTGCCAAGCGCCTCGACGACCGATTCCACGCTCTTGGAAAGCAACAGCGCAGCAGGGGTGGCCGTGGCAGCCGAGATGTCGATGTCGTAGCTGGTGATCCCCGTCGCCTCGATCTTCGCCTGGAGTGCAGGGTTGAGGGCGACCAGGGTGGTGAGCGGGGTGATGTTCTTGGCACCCATGGGGGCGATCATCTGCATGGCCGGCTTTTCCACGGTTGCGCCGGCGCTGTCCACGGAGCTGTAGGTTCCCCCGGTGGAGACCAGGCGGTAGTTGCCGTAGCCGGACGGTGGCGCCGGAAGGGTGTAGGCACCGGTATTGCCTGTGGAGCTGCTATAGTCCTGCTCCGCCTGGTCCAGTAGGTATTCGTTGCCCGACCCGATCCTGTCGGCGTATACCGTAGCACCTTTCACCGGCCCCTGCACCAGCTTGCCTTCCAAGGGGGGCGTGGTCACGGTAGCCCCTGCTCCTCCTCCTGCTCCGCCTCCGCATGCGGTAAGTCCCGATACCAGTAGCAGCGCTCCGGCGAACCGTAAATGTTTGGATCTCATATGCCCTCCATATTAAATTTGATAGAATCATCGCAGATTACCGCGAATTTATGTATAGGTTTTTATACTTTCATAGTCAAGACGTATAATATTAGAACTTGGACATTTCCTGGTGGCCTTGCTGGGGTGCAGACTTTACCTTGGCTGAGACAGTAGTTAGCGGTCTGCCGCAAGCGGAGTATCTTTGCATTTGAGGCCGCCTGAAGCAGGTCGTTTTCAGGGAATAGTGATAGGGAAGAACATTCTTGATCGCTCTGACAGTTTCTTCTTCCTGAAGCGGTTTACAGAACTTCTGCTCGCGTCTTGAGAGAGCGCGGCGATCGGGCGAGAAACAAAGACTTAAAGGCATTTCTCACGCAAAGCCGCAAAGACGCAAAGAGAGACTCAAGACCTGGACTTCCTGGGTTAAACCAAAAAAAGCCTTTCAGGTTCCCTTTGCGTCTTTGCGTCTTGAGAGAGCGAAGCGATCGGGCGAGAAACAAGATTCTAAAGTCTTTTTCACGCATTGGAAATTCGGCCCTCGACCGGTTTCTTTGCTCCTGTTCAATGTCCCGCAATCCTGTGCAAGGCCCAGATAGGGCGCTAACCCCACGATTCTACGAGTAACACCCCTCACCTTGCCATTGCCGTTGTGCAATCGCTTGGCATGGCCATTATGAATGTGACATTCGTTTGTCGCTTGGGGTGGCGCGGAAAGTCGCGCTACTACGGTAGGTTGAGACCTTTTTAATGCGCCGTGCCAAAGTGGATTGAAAGTTGTAGTTACTGGTTAAACGAACCGACAGGGGGATTTAACCATGAAAACCACAACTTTGGCTGGCAGCTTAAAGGCATTGGCAGTAATCGCGGCATTCGTGGCATGCGGCAGCGTCCAGACGGCCGGTGCCGGCGAGACTTCGGTGTACCTTAAGTCCGGCTGGTTCAGCTGGAACGAGCAGGTTGACGGCAGCTCCTTCGTGAAGGAGCGAGGGTTTATGCATGGCGCCGGCATCGCGAGAAAGGACCAGGCGGCGGGGCTGACATTCGCCGAGTCCATCGAGGTGTGGGGAGGCAATCTGGACTACGACGGTCACGACATAACGGGGGCGAGCCAGCTGAAATCGGACACTTCCTACCTCGGCACCAAGGAGGAGATCGCCGTCGGGGTGAAGCTCGCGGCATGGGGACCCCTTACTTTCGAGCCGTTCGCGTCGGTGGGCCACAAGTTCTGGATCCGGACCCGCTCCAGCGAGGACTGGAACAGCTTCTACGCCAAGGCCGGGGTCTTGGGAGAGCTGAAAACCGCCGGCTGCACGCTGTTCCTGAAAGGGGGGGCGCTGGCGCCTCTCTACACGAGGTCACACGTGAGCCTCGCCAATGCCGGATATACCGACGTGGTAACCGAACCGAAATCGGAGCTCTCCGGGTTCGCCGAGGGTGGGGTGAGGCTGGGCGCCTACAGCGTCAGTGTCGAGTACGAAGGGATGAGGTTTGGCCAGTCCGCGAAGGTCGCCACCAGCGCGATCGCGCCTAACGGCGTCAAGGTCGAGGGGAGTCAGGCCTACCAGCCCGATTCGCAGTCGGATCTTTTCTCGCTGAAACTGGCCTACAGTTTCTGACGGCCGCTCGCCCCAACCCCGCGGCGACAAGAAAGCCGCCGACCTCTTCAGGTCGGCGGCTTTGTTTATCGGAGTTTTGCGCCAAGTGATTGAAAACAAAACGAATAGGTGATCATTCAGCACGTGGCAAATGGCTGGACTAAATCAATATCTAAATTCAATAGCGTAACCACAGAGGATCACAGAGGAAAACCAAAAACGAGGTTTGGTTCAAAGCCAAAAAAGATCGCTTTTTTGTTTGGATTTCCTCTGTGATCCTCCGATGTGTGCCTCTGTGATCCTCTGTGGTCAGGCTTTTTGCACGCTCCTTAGTGAATGACGCCCGACGCGCCAACTCTTTTCCTCGCAGCCGCTCCCGCCGCTCGTCCTTGACTTGCACCGCCTGCGGGCGTTATACATGGTGCATCACGTTCCCGGAGCCTGCCTTTCATGCCTACTCGATTCATCCATACCTCGGACATCCATCTCGGCAAAACCTACCGCTCCGGCGGCCAAGGCGCCGAGCGCTACCAGGACTTTTTCGCCACCTTCGCGGCCATCGTCGCCGATGCCCTGCGGGAACAGGTTGACTTCGTGCTGATCGGCGGCGACCTGTTTCACACCGGCCAGATCCTCCCCAAGACCTTCGCCAGGACCATCGAGATCCTGCAGCCCCTGAAGGACGCGGGGATTCCCTGCCTCGCCGTGGAGGGGAACCACGACTGGATCCACCGCCGGGACTCGGTCTCCTGGATGGAGGCGCTCTCGCAACTGGGCTACATCAACCTGCTGCGCCCCGCACGGACCCCGGAGGGGGACTACCGCTTTGACCCCTTTGATCCCGAGCTGGGCGCCGGCGGGCGCATCGCCGTCGACGGGGTGAACATCTACGGGCTCGGCTATATCGGCTCCCAGGCGGGAAACCACGTGCCGCGCATCTGCCAGGCGGTCACAACGCAGCGCAACATCCTGCTCTTTCACGTCGGCGTCTGGACCTATTCGCCGGTGGAGATCGGCAACATCCGCCCGGACGAGGCGCTCCCGCTCGCCGAGCGCTTCGACTACGTGGCGCTTGGCCACGGCCACAAGCCGTACATCGTGAAGACGCCCGAGGGGCGACCCTACGCCTTCAACCCCGGCTCGCCCGACTGCGTCAATTTCGGCGAGGAGCGCTACGACAAGGGATACTACCTGGTCACTCTCGATGATGGCAGGATCGACCATGAATTCAGACGGAGCTCGCCGCGCCCCATGCTGGTGCTGACGGTGGACCTGGATGGCACGCTTAACGCCGGCGAGGCGCTGGAGCGCTTCAGCTCCCAGATGCGGCAGAAGCTTCCGGCAGGCGGTGACCCGCGCTCACCGCTGATCGAGGTGAAGCTTGTCGGGAAGGTCGGTTTCCACCCTTTCGAGCTGAGCCGGGAGCGCCTGCGGCTGGCCTTCGAGGAGCAGTGCCGCCCGCTGCACCTGGAGCTCAAGAACCACCTCTCCCAGGTGGCGGGCGGTACCGGGGAGGAGAAGGTCAAGAAGAGCCTCGCGGAGATCGAGCGGGACGTCCTTTCCGAACTGATCCAGTCGAACAGCGACTACCAGGGGAGGGAGGCCGAGCTGGTCCGGCTCTCGCTGGCCATCCGCGATCTGGTACTCAAGGGAGAGGTCGAGGGGGAAGAGCTGCTGAGCCTCCTTTCCGGCGGAGGTGCCCCGTGCGAATAATCTCCATCCATATGAAGAACATAAAATCCCACCGCGACACCGAACTCAGCTTCGCTCCCGGCATCAACGTGCTCTCCGGCGCCAACGGCTCCGGAAAGAGCACGGTCTTCCAGGCGATAGGCTACGCCCTCTTCGGGGTGAGCGCCCAGGATTTCGTTTCCCGCGCCGAGCGCTTCCTCAGCATAGGGACCAAGAGGGGGGAGGTCAGCGTCGTCTTCGAGCCCGCCGACGGCGAGCTGTACCGGGTGACGCGGAGCGTCGGCCCGGCGGGGAAGTGGCTGCTCGCCAAGGGGAGGGACGGCGACTTCGAGATCGAGGAACACGCGAACATCCAGGAGACGGAAATCCGCATCGCCAAGCTGCTGGGGCTTTCCGGCGGCCGGCCGCTCGCCGACCAGTTCAAGCTGGTGATCGGTCCCTTCCAGAACGATTTCCTCGGCCCCTTCGTCATCAGGCAGCCGACCAAGCGCCAGGATGCCTTCGACGAGATCCTCGGCATCGACGCCTGGCGCAAGACCTACGACGGCACCAAGTCGCTTGCCAGCACCATCCTGACCAAGATCGACACGCTGCAGGCGGGGGTGGCGGGAAAGCAGGAACAGGTCGCGGTGCTGCCGGCCAAGGAGCTTGAGCTTCACGGCCTCACCGGGAGCGCGGCCGCCAAGCGCGACGAACTGGCCCTCAAAAAGGGCGAGTCGGATCGCGCGACGGCGCTCCTTGCCGCCTGCGACGCGCAGAAGGAAAAGCTCGATGGCGCGCACAACGGCCTGCAGGCGGTTGGGGAGCGCATCAGCTCCGGCAAGGACCACGTCGCCACCCAGCAGCTCCTGGCGCAGCAGTCCCGCGTTGCGGCGGCCGCCCTCGCGGCCGCCCAACCGGGAAAGGAGGCCTATGACGCCGCCGAGGGAAGGCTCAAGCTGCTGCGCGGCGCGGAACAGCAGAAGTTCCTCCTGGAGAAGGAACTTGGCGAACTCGACAAGGAGCAGTCCGGCATAGTCGCGGCTCTTGGCAGCGAGACCCGGGAGCTTTCGGAACTCGACGCCGGGATCGCCACCGATGCCGACCGCCTGGCCGAGGAGGAGAAGGGGCTTGCCGAGGCGCTGGTCCAGCTCAAGGAGGCGGAAACCGTCTCGGCCCTGGCCCTGGCCAAGGTGAACCGCGACCAGGAGCTGTTCCGGGAGCTTCCCGCGCACCGCATCGAGAAGACCCTCCCGTACCTGCTGGTGGCGCTGGACCGGATGTCGGAGATCGACGACCGGGATCGGGAGCGGCGCACCCTGCTCGCGGCCGGCGAGGGCCTGAGGGTGAAGGCTGGGGAACTCCCCGTGCGCCAGGGGGAACTGGAGCGGGTCCAGGGGGAGCGCTCGGAGCTTGCCGGCAGAAGGCTGTCCCTCATCGAGGGGCGTGACAAGATCGGCGCGGGTGATTGTCCCTTTTTTCATGAGCCGTGCAAGAATCTCCAGGGAGGCGGCGGCGTGGAGGTGTTCGCCTCGCGGATCGAACTGCTGGATTCCGGGATAGCGCGGCTTGACAGCTGCGCCGAGCTGATCTCCGGCCAGCTCAAGGCGGCGCGGGAGGCCGCCCTTGAGCTGGCCGGGGTGGAACAGGTGGTGCGCGAACTGGAGCAGGCCGGCCGGGAGCGGGGCGCCTTGGAAGAAGAGTTCACCCGCAAAGTTTCCGAGATCGCGCCGGGGTCGCTTCTGGCCGCTCTGAACGGTTTCCTCGCCTCGGCGGGGCTCTCTGGAATCCTGGCCGGGCAGCTGAAAGGTGTTGAACTCACCCTGGCCGATACCCCTAAGGAGCGCCGCTCCCAGCTTGAGGGCTGGAGCGATCGCTGGCACGGGGTGATCCTGACGCTGGAACAGACCCTCGCCCTACGTGTGAGGGAGGCGGAGGGGCCGGTACAGGGGTGCGCCCTGAAACGTGGCGAACTCTCGGTTCGGGGCGCAGCGCTGGAGGGAAACAATAGGGAACTTGCTACGAGAAGGGAGCGTCTGCTGCAGCGCAAGGGTGCGATTCAGGCCCACCAGGGGCGGCTCGCCGCCCTGCGCGAGGCCATTGGCCGGATCCAAGCGGCCCTCTCGGTGCATGCGGGACTCGATGACGCCATCAAGGGAGCCGACGAGGAACTGACCCGCTACCAGGCGGACCGGGACGGTTTCATCGCCAACCAGAAGGCCGCGCAGGAACTGGACCAGCGTCTGGAGACGCTTTCCAGATACCAGTCGCGCCTTAAGGAGCTAGAGGGGGAGCTGGCGGCGAGGACGGAGGAGCTTCGCCTGCTCACCGAGGGGTACCGGCCGGAGTTGCACGAGGGGGCCAGAAGGGATCGCGAACGGCTGGTTTCCTCCTTGGCGACTCTCCAGGCGGAACTTGTCTCCCTTGCCGAGGGTGTCGCCCGGCTCGATGGGGAGATCGCCGCGCTCAGGATCCTTTCCGGCGAGATCGCCCGGCAGCTAGGGTTGATAGAGCAACTGAGGGAGCAGGGGACGCTGGTCAAGTTCCTGCGTAACCAGGTGTTCAAGAACGTCTCCAGCCAGCTCTCCGAGCGCTTCCGGGAGGAAATCAGCTTCCGGGCGGACCGTATCTACCGCTCCATCGCGGAGTCGGACGAGGAGCTTTTCTGGGGTGAAAACTATCAGATCGTGCTGAAGGACATGGCGGAGGGCGCCATCCGGGAGCGCAGCGACGATCAGCTCTCGGGTGGGCAGATGATGAGCGCGGTGGTGGCGCTGCGCCTGGCCCTGCTGCAGACCATCGGGGCCAGGATCGCTTTCTTCGACGAGCCCACCTCGAATCTTGATGCGGAACGGAGGGAGAATCTGGCCAGGGCCTTTCGCGCCATCGACGTCGGGCAGGAGGAGGTGACTGAGCATTGGTACGACCAGCTCTTCCTGGTGAGTCACGACGTGAGCTTCACCGAGATCACCGACCAGACCATCCAGCTGGACGGACCGGGCTGAAATATTTTCGGAATTCCGCTAGCTAGGCAAAGGCAAGCGCAAAACAAATAGAACGCGGATGACGCGGATTGAGCGGATTTACGCAGATAAAAGCAAGACTCGGGTTAAACCTTTTCCAGCTTGGAAATCCGCGTGAATCGGTTCAATCAGACCTGTATCCGCGTTCTATTGCCTTGCTCGATTCTGATTACATTTGTTCGGGGGACAATGCCGATTGTTTTCCCCCCTTCTAAGAGGATTCAACCGACATGCATGATAAGAATCGCGGCGCCTGGTTCATCGTCGCCTCGGCGGCGGGCTTCGCCACCCTCGGTATCCTCATCAAGTGGGCTTTCGCCTCCGGCGCCAATATCAGCACCATTCTCGCCGGCCGCTTCCTGATCGCGGCGCTCTTTCTGCTCATCTATTTGCGGGCGCGCCGCACCCCGGTCGCCGTCAGCCGAAAGACCCTCGTGCAGCTCACCCTGATGGGGGCGGTTGGTTACGGCGGCATGTCGATGCTCTACGCGAACGCCATACATTACCTCCCAGCCTCCCTTACCGGCATGCTCCTTTACAGCTATCCGGCGCTGGTCACCCTGCTCGCGGTCCTGGCCGGCGACGAGCGTTTCACGGTCCAGAAGGGGGCGGCGCTCCTTGTCTGCTCAGTCGGCATGGTGCTCGTGCTGGGCGCCTCCTTTGAGGGCGCGCGGGTCGAGGGGGTGCTCTCCGTGCTGGGCGCCGCCGTCATCTACAGCTGTTACATCATCATCGGCAACAGGATACTGAAGAATATCGACCCGCTGGTGACCTCCCTCTACGTCTGCGCCTCGGCGGGGCTGACCTTTCTCCTCTACGGACTCGCCACCGGCCAGCTCCTCATCGTCCTGCCCCTCGCCGCTTGGCTCTCGATCCTCGGGATCGCCGTTCTCCCGACGCTGTTCGGCGTGATCGGCTTTTTCGCTGGCCTGCGCCTGATCGGCGCCAGCAACGCCTCCATCATCAGTACCCTGGAACCTCTCATCACCGTGCTCCTTTCGGCGCTGCTTCTCGGCGAGCGCATCACCGCGCGGCAGGGGGTGGGGGGCGCCGTGCTTCTCGTCGGGGCGGTCATCCTGCAGCTCTGGGGAAATGGCGCCCGGCGCACCACCGTCAACGAGGTCTAGTGGAGCAGGTTAAGGCTGAGGTTTAGAAAAGCTTTCTCAACCTTAACCTCAACCTGGATTTGCAGTGACCGCCGTCTCGGCCTGCCGTCGTTGACTTTCCCGTCCCGATCTGCTAGTGAATGATGTTTATACCAATCGCTTAGCCTAGGGGAGCACATGGAACAGTTCTTTCTCAAAGTCTCGATCATGCTCGTCCCGGCATTGATGGCCATTACCTGTCACGAGGTCTCACACGGCTACATAGCCGACAAGTTCGGGGACAACACCGCCAGGTCCTTAGGAAGGCTTACCCTTAATCCGATCAAGCACATGGACATCTTCGGCACTCTCATGGTCTTCATCGTGGGGATCGGCTGGGCAAAACCGGTCCCGGTCAACTTCAATAACCTGCGCCACCCGAAAAGGGACATGATCTGGGTCGCCGCCGCCGGGCCGATCACCAATTTCGCGCTCGCTTTTCTTTCCGCCATGGCCATGCGCCTGCTGGTGTACGCGGGTGCCGGGATTGCCGCGGGTTCGCCGCTTGCCGCCTTCATCGATCCGGTGACGCTGATGCTCGCCTTTTCCGTCTACATAAACCTGCTGCTCGCCATCTTCAATCTGATTCCCGTTCCTCCTCTTGACGGCGGAAGGGTGGCGGTCGGCCTGCTTCCGATGCGCTTGTCGATGCTCCTTTCGAAGATCGAGCCTTTCGGCATGATCGTCATCATACTGCTGGTGTTTTTCACCAATGCCTTCAGCTATGTGATCTCTCCGATTTTGAGTCTTGGCGTAAATCTCCTGGCGGGACCGCAGAGTAATATCGTCTTTAGCGTAACCAGACTCATGATGAGATAAGATGGCGACAGAATAAGGGAAAGCCCGACAAAGGGATGAGAGAGTGCCTTGTGCCCGTAGAGGGTGATTTTAAGATAGTAATTATTCAGACTGAATCATATATGACAGTAATTGAAAAAAGGAGTCCGTACCTATGAGCAACAAGCGTATCGTTAGCGGCATGAGACCCACCGGAAAACTGCACCTCGGACACTTCCACGGGGTGCTCTCCAACTGGCTTGAACTGCAGCGCAACTTCGACTGCTTCTTCTTCGCCGCCGACTGGCACTCTCTTACCACCGAATACGCCAATACGGACGGCATCAAGGACAGTATCCACGAGATGGTACTGGACTGGCTCGCCTTCGGCATCGACCCCGAAAAAAGCGTCATCTTCGAGCAGAGCATGGTGCCGCAGCACGCGGAGCTGAACCTGATCCTCTCCATGATCACGCCGGTATCCTGGCTGGAGCGCAACCCGACCTACAAGGAGATGCAGGAAAACCTCAGCACCAAGGATCTCTCCACCTTCGGCTTCCTCGGCTATCCGGTGCTGATGGCCTCGGACATCATCGTTTACAAGGCCGAGCGGGTACCGGTCGGCCAGGACCAGATCCCGCACCTGGAGATCACCAGGGAGATCGCGCGCCGCTTCAACAACCTTTACGGCGAGGTATTCCCGGAGCCCGCGGCGCTCCTTACCGAGACCCCGAAGGTGCTCGGCCTGGACGGCAGGAAGATGAGCAAATCCTACGGCAACGCCATTTTCCTCTCGGACGACGCCGAGGAGACCCGGAAGAAGGTAATGTCCATGGTGACCGATACCCTGCGCCCTTACCGGAAGGATCCCGGCGAGCCGGACCGCTGCGTCGCCTTCACGCTGCACTCGCTCTATGTGCCCCAGGAAAAACGGGACGAGATCGTGGTTGCCTGCCGCGGGGCGCAGCTGGGCTGCGTCGACTGCAAGAAGATCCTGGCCGGCTGCATGGTGGATACCCTGGCGCCGTTCAGGGCAAGGCGTGAGGAGTTGACGGGTCAAAGCGGCCTTGTCGAGGAAGTGCTGGCCGAGGGGAGCCGCCGGGCCACCGTGGTGGCGAAGCAGACCATGGTCGAGGTGCGCGCCGCGCTGAAGGTGTAGGGGAAGCAATTGACGATTGACAATTGACAATTAAGTGACAGCTCGACAAGTACCGGAGTCCTTTTGCCCCTCGAAAGCATGCAAAACAACCTTTTCGCCGCTGCCCTGGAAGACACCTACCGGGTGCATATCGAGGAGTTCGACGGGCCGCTCGACCTGCTGCTCCACCTCATCAAGAAGAACGAGCTGGACATCTACAACATCCCGATCGCCGCCATCACCCGGCAGTACCTGGAGTATATGGAACTGCTGAAGGAGCTGAACCTCGACATCGCCGGGGAATTCCTGGTCATGGCGGCGACGCTTTTGCAGATCAAATCGCGCATGCTGCTTCCGCTTACCCCGGAAGAGGAGGAAGCGGAGGTCGAGGACCCGCGTGCCGAACTGGTGCGCAGGCTCCTGGAATACCAGCGCTACCGGGACGCCTCCTACGATCTGACCAGCCGCAACCTCCTGGGGCGCGACGTCTTCGCCAGGAGCTCCGAATCCCCCGAGGCGGACTCGCCGGCGCAAGAGGCGCAGCCCATAGACGTGGAACTCTTCGAACTGATCGAGGCGTTCCGCCGTGTGCTGGCGCGGGTCTCGGTGGAAACCTTTCACGACGTGGTGACCGACGGGATCAGCATCGCGGAGCGTATCAGCGAGGTCCTCTCGCTCCTGCACGGCGCCAAGACGGTCCGCTTCGAGTCGCTCTTTGACGCCGGGGTGACCCGGGACCTGCTGGTAGTCACCTTCCTTTCCATACTGGAGCTGTGCAAGCTGAAGCTGATCAGGATCACCCAAGGCGAGAGCCTCGGGGCCATCTGGCTCACCTCCACCTCGGAGGTGGACGATACCGAAATGGAGGGGCTCATTGCCGAGTAAGTCGCTGAAATCGATTGTCGAGAGTCTCCTCTTCGTGCACGACCAGCCGCTCTCCCTGGACCGGCTCGCCCTGATCCTGGAGGAGTTCGAGCGCGGCGACATCCGCGCCGCGCTGGAGCAGCTGGTGACGGAGTACGCCCCCGGGGAGCGCGGTGTCATCCTGGCCCAGGTGGCGGGTGGCTACCAGCTCCGGAGCCGGCCGGAGAACGCCGATTACATCAGGAGGCTCACCAAGAGCCGTGGAGTGAAGTTCAGCCCGTCCGCCCTGGAGACGCTCGCCATCGTCGCCTACCGCCAGCCGATCACCAGGGCGGAGGTCGAATACCTGCGCGGGGTGGATTCCGGCGGGGTGCTGAAAACCCTCCTGGAAAAGAAGCTCTTGAGAATCCTCGGCAAGAAGGACGTACCCGGCAAGCCGCTCATCTACGGCACCAGCCGGGAGTTCCTGGAACTCTTCAGCCTGAAGGATCTCGCCTCGCTGCCGACCCTGAAGGAGATCCAGGAGCTGGCACCCCCCGACCCGTTCGCGGACCAGCCTGAATTGCCGCTGGAGCCGGTTGTACCTTAGGCCCGGCTTTGTTAGACTGTCTCCCAGGGCAGGGCCGATGGGAGCATGCGTCGGGGGCCTAAAAAAAGCGAACAAGGGAGGCTTTCATGGTACGTCTACCCGCTGTGGCTGGACAATTCTACACCGATGACCCGGTCCTGCTCCGCGAGGAACTGGGCTCCATGGTGCCGCGGGGGGATGCGGCGCGCGTCATAGGCATCGTTGCCCCGCACGCGGGGTACCTCTACTCGGGAAAGGTCGCCGGCCGGGTCTACGGCGCGGTGAGGGTGCCGGAAACGGTCCTCGTGCTCGGCCCGAATCATAGCGGCCTGGGCGCGCCCGCGGCACTCTCCCCCTCGGGCGAGTGGCTCACCCCGCTTGGGTCAGTTCCCGTCAATAGCCGCCTCTCCATGCTGATCTTGAAGCACGCCCCCCTGGTGCGGGAGGACGTGACGGCGCACCGTTTCGAGCATTCCCTGGAAGTGCAGCTCCCTTTCCTGCAGTACCGCAACCCCTCCGTCTCAATCGCCGCGCTCTGCCTCTCCCTTTCCGACTTCGACTCCATCTCCGCCCTGGGCGAGGGAATCGCCCGCGCCATTTCGGAGTATGGGGAAGAGGTGCTGATGGTCGCCAGCTCGGACATGAACCATTATGAATCGGTCCCGGTCGCCAAGGCCAAGGACGGCCTGGCGCTCGCCGAGATCGCCGCCATGAACCCCGAGAGGCTCCTGAAGGTCTGCCGGGAAAAGGGGGTCACCATGTGCGGCGTGGTTCCGGCCGCGGTCATGCTGGTTGCGGCAAAGATCCTCGGCGCCACCTCGTCCCGGCTCTTAAGCTACGCCACCAGCGGCGAGGTGAACGGCGACCTGGACCGGGTCGTGGCCTATGCCGCGCTGACGGTCTCCTGATGGATGTCATCACCACCCATGTCAATGCCGATTTCGACTGCGTCGGCTCCATGGTGGCGGCGAAAAAACTCTACCCCGAAGCGCTGCTGGTGTTTTCCGGGGCCCAGGAAAAGGGGGTCAGGGACTTTTTCCAAAAACAGACCGGCACCCCGCCGGAGTTCACCCGCCTGAAGGATCTGGATTTCACTTCCATCACCCGCCTCATCATCGTCGACTGTCAGCACTCCTCCCGCATCGCCAGGTTCGCTGAACTGGCGAAGGGGGGGGAGGTCGAGCTGCACATCTTCGACCACCACCCCAAGGCCTCCGGCGACCTCCCCGCGACAGGCGGCGTGATCCGCCCCTGCGGCTCCACCACAACCATCCTGACCGGTTTCCTGATGAAGCGGGGGATCGAGGTCACCCCCTTCGAGGCGACGCTGATGATGCTCGGCATTCACGAGGACACCAGCAACCTGACCTTTCCCTCGACGACGGTGGAGGATTACGCCGCCGCCGCCTGGCTCCTGGAGCGCGGCGCCAACTTGAACGAGGTGGCCGACTCCATCGGCAAGGAGCTCACCGCCGAGCAGGTCTCCCTCTTGAACGACCTGCTCAATTCCCTGAAAACCAGCTCCCTGAAGGGGGTGGATGTCTCCATAGCCCAGGCCTCGGTGGACCGCTACGTGGGCGACATCGCGACCCTGGCCCATATGATCCGGGACATGGAGAACCTGCAGGCGCTCTTTCTCGTGGTCGGCATGGGGGACCGGGTCTATGTCATCGCCAGGAGCCGCATACCGGAGGTACGGGTGGGGGAGATCCTGACGGAGCTTGGGGGCGGCGGTCACGCCACGGCGGCCTCGGCCACCCTGAGGGGGCTCACCCTGATCCAGGTGCTGGAACAGCTGGAGGGGGTGCTCCGGAAACGGGTCGACCCGAAGCGGGTGGCCCGGGACATCATGTCCCTGCCGGTGAAGAGCGTGCCGCCCGATTGCCTCATCGAGGAGGCCCACGAACTTCTGGTGCGCTACAACGTGAGCGCCATGCCGGTCCTCGACGGGAAGACGGTAAAGGGGATCATCTCGCGAAAAACCGTGGAGAAGGCGCTCTACCACAACCTGGGAAAGGTCCCGGTGGCGGACTACATGCACACCGAGTTCCTGGCGGCGGCACCCGACACGCCGATCAGCGAGATCCAGTCCTACATGGTGGGAGGTGACGCGCGCCTGGTTCCGGTTCTCTCCAAGGGGGTGCTCACCGGCGTGGTGACCCGCACCGATCTGCTGCGCTACAGCCTGGGGGGCGAGGCGCTCTACGACCTGGCCCGGGACGCCATCCGGGTGAAGAGCCGCGAGGTCGAGGGGCTGATGAACAAGCACCTGAGCCGGCAGGTCATCGGCATCCTGCACGATCTGGGAAGCGTCGGGGACCGTCTGGATCTCCCGGTATACGCCGTGGGCGGCTTCGTCCGGGACCTGCTCCTGGGGCACGAGAACATGGACATCGATGTGACGGTGGAGGGGGACGGCATCCTCTTCGCGGAGAGCTTCGCCGCCCAGTTCGGCGCCCGGGTGAAGAGCCACCAGAAATTCGGCACCGCGGTGATCGTGCTTGGCGACGGCCACAAGATCGACGTGGCCAGCACCCGCCTGGAATACTATGTCTCGCCGGGGGCCCTGCCGACGGTGGAGCGCTCCTCGCTGAAGATGGACCTGTACCGGCGCGATTTCACCGTCAACACCCTGGCGATCCGGTTGAACAGCGAATGCTTCGGCCTCCTCATCGACTTCTTCGGCGCCTACCGGGACCTGCAGGCGAAGGTGATCCGCGTGCTGCACAACCTCTCCTTCGTGGAGGACCCGACCCGGGTGTTCCGCGCCATCCGTTTCGAACAGAGGCTCAACTTCAAGATCGCCCGGCACACCGAGGACCTGATCAAGAACGCGGTCAAGATGGATTTCCTGGAGAAGCTGGGCGGCAGGAGGCTCCTCTCCGAGCTGGTGCAGATCCTTAAGGAGAAGGAACCGTTGAAGGGGGTCTGGCGCATGGCTTCCCTGGGACTGTTCCGCTTCATTCACCCGGATCTTGAGCTCTCCCATTCCCTGCAGGGGACCCTTGAGGAGGTGCGCTACGTCGTCTCCTGGTTCGACCTGCTCTACCTGGAGCGCCCCTACCAGAGATGGGCCGTCTACTTCCTGGCCATCTGCGATGCGCTCTCCGACGATCAGTTCTGGGGGACCTGCACCCGCCTGGCCGTCAACGAACATTACAAGGAGAGGCTTATCGAGATGCGCTCCAAGGGGGCTGAGCGGGTGAGTGCCATGGAGCAGAGGCAGGTGCTTCAGGGAAAGCTTGAGAACAGCGAGATCTATTTCTTCCTGAAGGGTCTCCCGGTGGAGGTGCTGCTCTATCAGATGGCGAAAAGCGACAACTCCGAGGTGAAGAGGTGTATCTCGCTTTACTTCACCAAGCTGCATGGGGTGCGCACCCAGATCGGCGGAGAGGAGCTGAAAGGGCTCGGCGTCCCACGAGGCCCGCGCTTTCGGGAACTGCTCGACGCCGTTTTGAGCGCGAAGCTGAACGGCTTGGTGGTAAGCCGGGAAGACGAGATCCGGATGGTGAGGGAACTGCAGGGGGCACTGTAGCAATTTTGCAACAGTGCCGTGCTTTGACGTATTTCAGACAACCCACTGTAATAACATGTATTTCATCCTGGTTTCCTCCCCGTGTGAGGCGACTGGGACTCATTAGGCTACCAGTACGCCTCCTCTAATTAGAAGGCGTATTTTTTTTATTGGTGCATAAAGCCTGTAATTCCGGCACCCTGACTCTTGGGTCCGAATAGTGGCCCGGCTTTTGCACCTCCGCTAATGGTCCGTACCTGAACCGTAAAGGGGTCTACATGCATAGTTTAAAGCGCAGCGCAGCCATAGCGGTTACCATCCTACTGATAGCCACCCCCTGCCTCGCGGCGGATAATGCCTTCGAATCATTTTTCAAGGATGCCCTCTACGGAGGCCTCACCGGCGGGTTGGTCGGCGCCGCCGTGCTTGCCTTCACCAGGCACCCTGGCAATCACCTTGACTATATCGGCTACGGCGCCGCGGGCGGCGTGCTGGTCGGCGCGGCATACGGCGCGGTGGTCACCACCCGGTCCCTGGCCGAGGTGAAAGACGGCCATGTGAAGTTCGCCATCCCGACCATCATTCCTGAGATCAGGGAACCCAATTCCAAGGGGCAGACCAATATCGTGGCGACAGCGGAACTGATTCGCGGCAAGTTCTGACCGCGCTTTGGACTGATTGAAGTTGGGGGGGCGTTCGCCCCCCTTTTTTTATGCCCCGCAGCACCGCTTCACTTGCCTTCCCCGGCGCGCTGGGATACACTCCAGCACTGAAATCTCGACGTTTTCCCCGGGGAGGTGGGTGCTTGACGCTAAACGATAGATTGCCTGACCTTTTGGAGTACACCGATTCCATGCTCACCTGGGTCAGCGGGCGGGGACGGATACTGATCCTCGTGCACGACAATCCCGACCCGGATTCCCTCGCCTCCGCCATGGCCCTCAGGCATCTCTTCGCCGTTAGGCTGAACCGCGAGGCGGTCATCGCCTTTTCGGGCATGATCGGCAGGAGCGAAAACCTCGCCATGGCGAGGCTGCTCCAGATACCGCTCACCCCTTTCCCCATTATCGAACTCAAGATGTTCCAGGTGGTCTGCCTGCTGGACAGCCAGCCCGAAACCGGAAACGTTTCCCTTCCCCCCGGGACGCGGGTCGACATCGTCATCGACCATCACCCGATGCGGGAGGCGAGCGCCGCCTGCAAGTGGGTCGACATCCGTCCCGAGTACGGCACCACCGCAACCATCGTCTACGAGTACCTGAAGGTGCAGGGGGTCTCCCTCGGGACCAAGCTCGCCACGGCCCTTTTCTATGCCATCAAGTCCGAGACCCAGGACCTGGGCCGGGAGGCGAGACGCCCCGACCGCGATGCCTACCTCACCCTGTTTCCCCTGGCCAACAAGACCCTGCTGAACAGCATCACGCGCCCCCCGCTGCCCAAGGAATACTTCATCGCCCTCCATAGCGCGCTCGAGCACACGACCATCTATGGCAAGGTGCTGATAGCCGCGCTCAAGGAGGTGCAGTTCCCCGAGCTGGTGGCCGAACTCGCCGACCTCCTGCTCCGGCTGGAGGGGGTGGAGACGGTGCTCTCCATGGGGCACTACAACTCCGAGATGATCCTCTCCATCAGGACCGCCAGCGAGGAAATCAATGCCGGCGACCTGATCCACAGCCTGGTCGCCGGAATGGGGAGCGCCGGGGGGCACGGCATGATGGCCGGCGGCAAGATCGATAACGTCGCCGAGAGCGACGCCGCCATCGCCGAGGTGGAGCGGGTCTTGACCGAAAGGATCCTTGCCGAACTCGACGTTCCGGCAGGCGAACCGGCGCGCTTGGTGCCTTAAATCCTTCATGAAAGCGGTTGCCAAACTTCCTCTAAAGTGCTAGTAATCATTTATGTCTCTCTTCCTTGATAACGCCGCAACGTCATTTCCGAAACCGGATTCCGTCTACAGGGAGATGGATGCGGCGATGCGTGAGATCGGCGTGGCCCCGGGGAGGGGAGGATACCAAAAATCCCTCGCGGCGGCCCGTATCGTCTTTGCCGCCCGGTCGGCTCTGGCCGGTTTTTTCGGCGTCTCGGACTCGTCCCGCCTCATCTTCACCCACAGCGCCACGGAATCCCTCAACCTAGCGATTACCGGCCTGCTTAAGCCCGGCGATCATGTCGTCTCCAGCAGCATGGAGCATAACGCCCTGGCGCGCCCCCTGCATCTGATGCGCAGCCGGGGGGTCGAGGTCAGCTTCGTGCAGGCGGACCGGGACGGCACGGTATCGGAACGCTCCATCGCAGGCGCCATGCGCCGCAACACCAGGCTGGTTGCCCTAGCTCACTGCTCCAACGTGACCGGGACCGTTCAGCCGATCGGGGAGATCGCCCGAACCGCTAAGGCCGGCGGAGCGCTCTTTCTGCTGGACGCGGCCCAAAGCGCCGGATATTTTCCGCTCGACGCGGAAGCGATGGGGATCGATCTCCTGGCGGCACCGGGGCACAAGGGACTTTTCGGACCGCCCGGGACCGGGATCCTCGCGGTGGCGCCCGGCATCACCCTCGACCCCTTCCTGGTGGGGGGGACCGGCGGCAACGCGAGCAGCCCCGATCAGCCGGAGCAGATGCCCGAGCGCTTCGAAAGCGGCACCATGAACACCCCCGGCATCGCCGGACTGAAGGCGGGCCTTGAGTTCATCCTGAAGACCGGGATCGCTGCCATCAGGGCGAAGGGGAAACTCCTGACCGAACAGCTTCTGGAAGGTCTGCGCGCCACCCCCGGGGTTGTCGTGTATGGCCCGGCCCAGGGCGAGCGGGGAGGCGCTGTCTCCTTCAACCTGGACGGGCGGGATCCGGCCACCCTGGGTTTTCTTTTCGATAGCCTCTACGACATCAGCGTGCGGGTAGGGCTGCACTGCGCCCCGGACGTCCATAGAACCATCGGCACCTATTCGGCCGGGACTGTCAGGGTGAGCCCCGGTTTCTTTAACAGTGAGGCGGATATAAGCTACTTCCTGAAGGCGCTCCATGAGATAAAGGCCAAGGTCTGACCTGAGGTTTGATCGCCGGCCATGAAGCATGATAAAAATAAACATTTACGGAGCGGGAAGGTTCAAGCACCATGCGGGAGAAAAAACTGGTTTCCTTTAATTCTGATAACGTACCGGGGGTGGCTATGAAGAAAATCTATGTGCTCGATACCAACGTTCTTCTTTACGACCCGCAGGCCCTTAGCAAGTTCGAAGATAATGCCATCATCATTCCCATCACCGTCATCGAGGAAATCGACCGGTTCAAGAAGGACATGAACGAGACCGGCCGCAACGCGAGACAGGTTTCAAGAATCATGGACGGCTTCCGCAAGGTGGGCTCCCTCTCCAAGGGGGTGGCGCTGGAAAATGGCGGGACGCTCCGGATTGAGATCTACGAAGAGAAGGTGATGAAGAGGCTCCCGCCGGAACTGCGCGAGGAGCGCGGCGACAACCGTATCCTGGCCGTCGCCGTGGACCTGATGGAAACCGAGACCAATGTGCCGGTGATCCTGGTCACCAAGGATACCAACCTCCGGATCAAGGCCGACGCCCTGGGGCTGGCCGCCCAGGAATATGAATCCGACAAGGTGGCCATCGACGACCTCTTCACCGGGGCCGCCAGCCTGGAGGTGGAGGCGGATCTCATCGACCGCTTTCACGGTCAGGGGTGGCTGGAATTCGGGGCCGGGCTGCTGCTGCCGAACCAGTTCGTCACCCTGACGGAGGCCGCGAATCCCTCCCATAGCGCCATCGGGCGCTTCGACCATGGCACCGGGCGGGTCATGCCGCTTCGGGACGGCGGCAAGGAGGGGGTCTGGAGCCTTTTCCCGAGGAACCTCGAACAGTCCTTCGCCCTCGACGCGCTCCTGGACGACAACGTCAAGATCGTCACCCTGGTCGGCAAGGCGGGGACCGGCAAGACGCTGCTCGCCATCGCGGCCGGGCTGCACAAGACCGCCGAGGAGAACGTTTACAACCGGCTTCTGGTGTCGCGCCCGGTCTTCCCGATGGGCCGGGACCTGGGCTTTCTCCCGGGCGACATCGAGGAGAAGCTCACCCCCTGGATGCAGCCTATCTTCGACAACGTCGAGCTGCTTCTGACCGGTCACGAGGGGGAGAAACGCCACAGCAAGGGGTACAAGGAGTTGATGGCGATGGGTATCCTGGAGATCGAGCCGCTCACCTACATCAGGGGTCGCTCGATACCGAACCAGTACATGATCGTGGACGAGGCGCAGAACCTCACCCCTCATGAGATCAAGACCATCGTGACCCGGGCCGGGGAGGGGACCAAGATCGTCCTCACCGGCGACCCGTACCAGATCGACAACCCCTACGTGGACGCCGAGAGTAACGGACTGACCTACGTGGTGGAGCGCCTCAAGGAACAGACCATATCCGGCCACGTCACCATGATGAAGGGCGAGCGGTCCGAGCTGGCCGAACTGGCGGCGAATCTGCTGTAAAGGCGGTTCAGAGTTCAGAGTTCGGAGTTCGGAGTTGCGGTCACACATGACAGTTATCACTCCCCACCCTTGACTTGGGTGGGGAGATTTTGGAGGTTGATGAGGGGCACGGCGCGTCTGTGCCCTTTCTATTTTCTATGCTACTTCTAGCCCTTGAATCATCGTGCGACGAGACGGCGGCTGCCGTCGTGAAAGACGGCAGGACCATCCTGTCCAATGTCATCGCCTCCCAGATCAGCATCCACGCCCAGTACGGCGGCGTGGTCCCGGAGATCGCCTCGCGAAAACACCTGGAGTCGGTCTCCCTGGTGGCCGAACAGGCGCTCCTTGAGGCGGGGATCGGACTTTCCCAACTGGAAGGGGTGGCGGTAACCCAGGGGCCGGGCCTCGCGGGCGCGCTGCTGGTGGGCATTTCCTTCGCCAAGGGGCTCTCCCTTGGGCGCGGCATCCCCCTGGTCGGGGTGAACCACATCGAGGGACACCTGCTCGCGGTATTCCTGGAAGCCCCGGTCGAGTTCCCTTTCATCGCCCTGGCCGTCTCCGGCGGGCACTCCCACCTGTACCGGGTGGACGGGGTGGGGCGCTATACCACCCTGGGCCAGACCCTGGACGACGCGGCGGGGGAGGCCTTCGACAAGGTGGCCAAGATGATCGGGCTTCCCTACCCGGGCGGAGTGGCGATCGACCGTCTGGCCCTCTCCGGCGACCCTCGTGCCATCAAGTTTCCGCGCCCGCTCATGAACGACGGCAGCTACAATTTCAGCTTCTCCGGTCTGAAGACCGCGGTGCTTACCCATGTCAAGAAGTTCCCGGAGTCAGCGGGTACCGGTGTTAACGACCTGGCGGCCTCCTTCCAGGCGGCGGTCTGCGAAGTGCTGACCCGAAAGACCGCGGCCGTGGTCGCCGCCACCGGCATCAGGCGGGTGGTGGTCGCCGGGGGGGTGGCGTGCAACAGCGCCCTGCGCCACTCCATGGAGCGGATGGCCCTGGAGCAGGGGGTCGAGCTCTCCATCCCCTCGCCGCTTCTTTGCTCCGACAACGCCGCCATGATCGCGGTCCCCGGCGATTTCTACCTGAACGCCGGGATTGAGAGCGGCTTCGACCTGGATGCACTCCCGGTCTGGCCGCTGGACCGGCTCGCCGTCCGGTTCAAGGAGTCCCTCTGATGGAAAAGACCCGCGCTAAAAAATCCCTGGGACAAAATTTCCTCATCGACGACAACGTGCTGTCGCGTATCGTCGCCTGCGTGGCGCCCACTCCCGAGGACGCCATCCTCGAGGTCGGTCCCGGTCGTGGCGCCCTCACCAAGCTCCTCGCGGCGAGCGGGGCGCAGTTTCTGGCAGTCGAGTGGGACCGCGACCTGCTGCCGATCCTGAACGCCGAGTTCGCCGGGGCACCCAACGTGGAGATCGGGCACGGCGATATCCTCAGGGTCGACCTGAGACAACTGCTCAGCTCCCGGAACGCCGGGAGGAAGTGGAAGGTGGCGGCCAATCTCCCCTACAACATCTCCTCCCAGGTGCTGTTCCGCTTTCTGGAGGTGAGCGATCTCTTCGAGCGGCTGGTGCTGATGCTGCAGAAGGAGGTGGGGGACCGGCTGGTGGCCCCTCCCGGGTGCAAGGACTACGGCGCCCTCACCGTCCTCTTGCGGCTTCATTTCGATATCCGCCGCGAGTTCCCCGTGAAACCAGGCTCCTTTCGGCCGGTTCCCAAGGTCGACTCGGTGGTGCTTCGCTTCACGCCGCTGCCGGCTCCCAGGGACGAGGTGGGTGACGAGGATTTCTTCCGGCGCCTGGTGAAGGGCGCCTTCAACCAGCGCCGAAAGACGCTCCTCAATTCGCTGCGCTCGGCCGGCATCGGCGCCGAGGACGACTCGCTTCCGGTCGCCTTTTCCAAAACCGGCATCGACGGCGGCAGGCGCGGCGAAACCCTCTCCCTGGAGGAATTCGCCGCCCTTTCCCGTGAACTGCAGGCGGGGAAAACTCTGGCCTAACGGCGGCTTTTTGTGCTATATACAAAAGTTCATCTTGCTGGCGCGGCTCAATTCAAATTGCCATCGTGCGCTTGCTTTTCGCGCGGATTCCCATCCTTGATAAAGGAGATTGGTACCTATATGAAAATTTGTGTAATTGGTTCTGGATACGTTGGTCTGGTGGCGGGCGCCTGTTTTGCCGAGAGCGGCAACGATGTCATCTGCGTCGACGTGGACCTGGAGAAGATAGAGGGGTTGAAGCGCGGCGTGATACCGATCTACGAGCCGGGCTTGAAGGAAATGGTGCTGCGCAACTGCGAGGAGGGGAGGCTTTCCTTCACCACGGACCTGGAGCAGGCGGTGCGTTCGTCGCTGGTCAACTTCATCGCGGTCGGTACCCCCCCGGGCGCCGACGGCGCCGCGGACCTGCAGTACGTCCTCTCCGTGGCGCGCTCCATCGGCCGCCACATGGACGGTTTCAAGATCATCGTGGACAAGTCCACCGTTCCGGTCGGCACCGCGGACAAGGTGCGGATCGCGGTCGCCGAGGAACTGGCCAAGCGCGGCGAGCAGATCGAGTTCGACGTGGTCTCGAACCCCGAGTTCCTGAAGGAAGGGGCCGCCATCGACGATTTCATGAAGCCCGACCGGGTCGTCATCGGGACCGATAACGTCCGGACCGCCGAGATCATGAAGGAGCTCTACTCCGCGTTCATGCGCAAATCCAACCGCCTCATCATCATGGACATCAAAAGCGCCGAGATGACCAAGTACGCGGCGAACGCCATGCTTGCCACCAAGATCACCTTCATGAACCAGATCGCCAACCTCTGCGAGCTGATGGGAGCCGACGTGATGGCGGTCCGGGAGGGGATCGGTTCCGATTCCAGGATCGGTTACGACTTCCTTTTCCCCGGTGTCGGTTATGGCGGCTCCTGCTTCCCGAAAGACGTGAAGGCCCTGGTGAAGACCGCAGAGGAATGCAGCTACGACTTCATCCTCCTGAAGGGTGTGGAGGAGGCCAATGAGCGCCAGAAGCGCGTCCTTTCCGACAAGATCGCGCGCCGCCTGGGGGAAGAAACCGGCAAGCTGGCACTGAAGGGGAAGACCTTCGCCGTTTGGGGGCTCTCCTTCAAGCCGCGCACCGACGACATGAGGGATGCCCCGTCCGTCACCATCATCAACAGTCTGCTGGAGATGGGGGCGCAGGTCCGTGCCCACGATCCCGAGGCGATCAAGGAAGCGAAGAAGGTCTTCGGCGACCGCATCGCCTACAGCCAGAACCAGTACGACATCCTCCAGGGAGCGGACGCCCTGGTGATCATCACCGAATGGAACGAGTACCGCAATCCCGATTTCGAGAAAATAAAGAAAATGCTGGTCAACCCGCTGGTCTTCGATGGCAGGAACCTGTACCAGCCGGACCGGATGAAGAATGCGGGCTTCGAATACCTGCCGATCGGCAGGAATGGCAAGGCGGAACTGTGAGAAAGGCGTAGAACGTAGAACAGATTTTCGAGTATCGGGACCCATATGCGAATGCTAGTCACCGGCGGCGCCGGATTCATCGGTTCACATCTGTGCGAGAGGCTCCTTAAGGACGGCCATGACGTGGTCTGTCTGGACAACTTCTTCACGGGAAACAAGCGCAACATCTCCCATCTGCTGGAGAACCGCGACTTCGAACTGATCCGCCATGACGTAACGGAACCGATCCTCCTGGAGGTGGACCGGATCTTCAACCTCGCCTGCCCCGCGTCCCCGATCCACTACCAGTACAACCCGGTGAAGACGACCAAGACCAGCGTCATGGGGGCGATCAACATGCTCGGCCTCGCCAAGAGGGTGAAGGCCAGGATCCTGCAGGCATCGACCTCCGAGGTGTACGGGGACCCGCAGGTGCATCCCCAGACCGAGTCCTACTGGGGCAACGTGAACACGCTCGGCATCAGGAGCTGCTACGACGAGGGAAAACGGGTGGCCGAGACGCTGATGATGGATTACCATCGGCAAAACCACGTCGATGTCAGGATCGTCAGAATTTTCAATACCTACGGTCCGAAGATGGCCGAGAACGACGGACGGGTGGTTTCCAATTTTATCCTCCAGGCGCTCAGGGGAGAGGAGATCACCGTCTACGGCAAGGGCGAGCAGACGCGCTCCTTTTGTTTCGTCTCGGACCTGGTGGAAGGGATGGTCCGGATGATGGAATGCCCCGGGTTCATCGGTCCCGTCAATCTGGGCAACCCGACCGAGACGACCATCGTCGACTTTGCCCAAAAGATCATCGCCCTTACCGGCTCCAGCTCGCGCATCGTCTTCAAGCCGCTGCCGGCTGACGACCCGAAGCAGAGGCAGCCAGACATCACCCTCGCCAAGGAGATGCTCGGCTGGGAGCCCCAGGTGCGGGTGGATGACGGCCTGAGGCAGACCATCGAGTATTTCAGTTCCATCCTTTCCGCGGGGTAGCCATGCAGAAACGGTTCTACCTGACACCTGCGCTGATCATACTATTTATCCTCTTTTTCACCGTTTTCGGGGAGCGGGGACTGTTGCGGATCAACCGCCTGAACCGCGACCGTGACGATCTGCAGAAACAGTTCCTGGATTTGAAGGGGGAGAACGATAAGCTGAAGCGCGAGATATCCGCGCTGCAGACCGACCGGCGCTACCTGGAAAGCATAGCCCGGCACGATTTCGGCCTGGTGCGCAACAACGAGGTGATCTACCAGTTCCCTCCCCAAGCGAAACTTCCCGCGGCAGCGGAAAAGGGTGACGGAAAGGATCTCCCCAAGGGGAACCGGGCGGGCGCCGCGCCACAAAAGAAATGACCGGCCGCAACGATCGCCGTAACGGGCGGCAGGCCGAGCAAAAGAGGGGTACCGAGAATGGCTGACACGGTTGGAAAACAGCACTGCGTGGTCTGCGCCTGGCGCGAGAACTGCGCCAAGAAATTCCGCGTGACCGATGGGGGCGCCCACTGCCCGGATTTCACCAGGGACGTCACCATCAAGGCCGTGCCCGACACCGAAGCAAAAACCGACACCGAAGTTAAAACAGAAAAGGGAGAGAAGATATGAAGGAGCAGCTGCGCGCATGCATCCTGAAGGGAATCGAGGGGTGTTTCGCCGACGGCACGCTCACCTCGGGAGTAGTCCCGGCGATCGGCGTTGAGAAGCCGGCCCACCCGGAGCACGGCGATTTCGCCAGCAACGTCGCCATGCAGATGGCCAAGCCGGAAAGAAAGTCGCCCCGCGCCATCGCCGAGATCATCGTCAACAAGCTCGCCGGGAGTTCCGACCTTATCGAGAGCCTGGAGATCGCCGGCCCCGGGTTCATCAACTTCTTCATCAAGGATGCGGCCTGGAGGAAAACCCTGGTGGAAATCGACGCCAAGGGCCCTACCTTCGGCAGGAGCACGGTCGGCGCCGGCAAGAAGGTGCAGGTGGAGTTCGTCAGCGCCAACCCGACCGGCCCGCTTCATATCGGGCACGGCCGCGGCGCGGCGACGGGCGACGCGGTCGCCTCGCTCCTTTGCGCCGCTGGATTCGACGTGCAGCGTGAGTACTACATAAACGACGCCGGGAACCAGATGAACACCCTCGGCCTCTCCGGTCTGCTCCGCTACCGGGAGCTGCTTGGGGAAAAGGCGGAATTCCCGGAAAACTGCTACCAGGGCGCCTACATCAAGGATATCGCGCGGGATGCGGTCGCCAAGGTCGGGGACCGATACCTGAAGGCCCCGCAGGAGGAAGGTGTCGCCTACTTCGCCAAGATGGGAGGGGATCTGATCCTGAAGGGGATCGACGAGGACCTCAAGTCCTTCGGGGTGCACCTGGACCACTGGTTTTCCGAGCAGTCCCTTTTCGACGAGGGCAAGGTCGCCTCGGCCATCGCCGAGATGCAGGAAAAAGGGCTCATCTACGAACAGGAGGGGGCGCTCTGGTTCCGCACCACCGACTTCGGCGACGACAAGGACCGGGTGGTGGTCAGGAGCAACGGGATCACCACCTACTTCGCCTCGGACATCGCCTACCACCGGGACAAGTTTGCCCGTGGTTTCGACTGGGTCATCGACGTCTGGGGAGCCGACCACCACGGCTACGTGCCGAGGCTGAAGGGGATCGTGCAAGGGCTCGGACGGAACCCGGACGACCTCGGCATCATCCTGGTGCAGCTGGTCTCGCTGTTGCGCGACGGCGTTCCGGTCGCCATGTCCACCAGAAGCGGCGAATTCGTCACCCTCAAGGAAGTGGTGGACGAGGTCGGCCCGGACGCGGCGCGCTTTTTCTTCCTGATGCGCCGCTCGGACAGCCAGCTCGACTTCGACCTGGAACTCGCCAAGCGCCAGAACACGGACAACCCGGTATACTACGTGCAGTACGCCCACGCCAGGATCAAGAGGATTTTCGAGACCGCGCGCGAGCGGGGGTTCGAGCCCCAGTTCGAAAACGTCCAGTTGGAGCTCTTGGAGAGTGCCGACGACATGGCCCTGATCAAGAAGCTCTCGGTGTACCCGGAGATCCTGGAGGCCGCCGCGCTCAACTTCGAGCCGCACCGCATCACTTATTACCTGCAGGAGCTCGCCGGAGATTTCCACAGCTTTTACAACAAGAGCCGCGTCATCACCGAGGAGCCCGCGCTGACCCAGGCGCGCCTGTTCCTGCTGCACTGCGTCGCGATCACCATCAAGAACGCGCTCACCGTCCTCGGGATTTCGGCGCCGGAAAGGATGTGAGTGGCGGGGGTCCATCATGGTGCTTGATTACAATATAAAAAAAGGTCCCCGGGAAAGCATCGATCGCAACCCCGTTGAACGCAAGTCGGTGGAGCGAAAGCCCGTCGAGCGCAAGCCGGTCCAGAAGAACAGGCCGCGCAAGGAGCCCATCGCCTTGTTCGCGCTGATGTCGGTGCTGGCCCTGCTTTTCACCTTTGGCGCGGGAGTCTTGACCGGCTGGATCTGCTTCAGGGGGCCGCGCAAGCCCCTGCCGGTCGCCGTCGCCGCCCAGGTTTCCAAGGAACTGCCGGCACCCGCTCCCGGCCAGCCTCTCCCCGCCGGCCCCGACGCGCCGCTCACCTTCTACAAGACGCTTCCCGCCGGTGGCAAGGGGATGATCGGGAGCGGACTGAACCTGAAAAGACCGGAACCGGCCCCGGTGGCGCCGAGCGTGGCGCCGCGGGTCGCACCGGTCGTAGCACCTTCCGCTCCGGTTGAGGCCGACGCCGAGGAGGAGACGCAGGAGGGTCCGGCGCGGTTCGTGGTGCAGATCGCTTCCTATCGCGACAAGGGGGAGGCGGAGACCGCGCAGGTCAAGCTCGCGGGCAAGGGGATTGCGGCCTACCTGGTGGAATCGAAGCTCGCCGACAACGGGGTCTGGTACCGGATCAGGGTGGGGCGGCACCTCACCAAGACAAGGGCCGAGGAACTTGCCGTGAAAACCGGGAAGGGAGCCATCGTGCTCACCGAATAGCGTTGCCAAGCCTTTTGCCAGCATGATGCCACGCTATTTCGAGACAGGGGCGTTTCTATGGAACAGAGAAAAAAACTTGGCGAGATTTTCGTGGAAAACGGCATCCTTTCCGAGAAGACGGTGGAGCGGATGCTGCTCGTCTCCAGGCGTCTGGGCAAGCGCTTCGGCTGCGTGCTCGAGGAACTGGGGCTGATCGACGGCGACGAGCTTGCCGCGGCCCTGGCCACCCAGTTTTCCTGCCGGGTGGCCAGCAATTTCGCCGGCTACTCCTTCACCCCGGAATTGCTCGCCATCATCTCGGTCGAGGTAGCGTTGCAAAATTACATCTTTCCCCTGAAACTCGACAACAACAGGCTTGCCCTCGCCATGGCCGATCCGACCGATTCACGGGTCGTCAAGAATATCGCGGCGAATAACGGCCTCACCATCACCCCGTTCATCGCCACCCGCAAGGAAATCTACGCGGCAATCTGCAAGCATTACCTGCAGAAGGAGGTGAGCCACAGTGTCACGAAAACTGTTCTCGTTGTGGAGGACGAAAAGCTGGTGGGGGCCATGTTCGGCAATTTCCTCACCAAGCACGGGTACCGGGTGGTTCTGGCCGCGGACGGGCTCGAGGCGTACAAGGCCGTGCTGACCGAGAAGCCCCAGGTGGTGATCACCGACCTGTACATGCCGAAGCTTGATGGTTACGGCCTCTTCGACGCGCTCCACTCGGTTCCCGAGCTGATGCATATCCCGGTCATCCTGATTTCGAGTTCGCTGCGCCCCGACGACGAGGCCAAGGCCTTTGAACGCGGGTTCTTCGATTTCATCGAGAAACCGGTCAAGGAAGTGACCCTGGTCACCCGGGTGAAGCGGGCCCTGCATTTCTACGAGAGGAAGTACCAGCTCTCCTGATGGGGCCTGCCGTTGCCGGAAAAGTTCACCGATCCTCCAGGCCGATATGCTGGAGGTATTTGTTTGCAGGGGGTACCACGTGACCGCCATACAGAAGATAAAATGTCCGCACTGCCGCAAGGAAACAACCCTGGCCGGGAATCCGTCCCGCCCGTTTTGTTCCGAGCGGTGCAAGATGATCGACCTCGGGACCTGGGCCAACGAGGGCTACCGGATACCCGGAGCAAAGGCGCCGCGTGAGGAAGAGGAGCCCGGCGAGTAGTTTCCCCAAGAGACCGTTAATTTCGCAGCGCTTGCAATGCCGCAAACATAAAGGAGTCCTTCATGTCACACGTACGTCTGCGTTTCGCACCGAGCCCGACCGGTTATCTCCACGTAGGGGGAGCACGTACCGCGCTTTTCAACTGGCTGCTCGCCCGCAAGGAACAGGGCAAGTTCATCCTGAGGATCGAGGACACCGACGTCGCCCGCTCGACCCAGGAATCCGTGGACGCCATCCTGGAGGGGATGACCTGGCTCGGTCTCGATTGGGACGAGGGTCCCTTCTACCAGTCCGACAATTTCCCGCTCTACAAGGAAAAGGTTCAAGCGCTGGTGGACGCCGGGAAGGCGTACAAGTGCTACTGCAGTTCCGAGGAGCTTGAGGCAAAACGGGAGAAGGCGCTCAAGGAGGGGGGCAAGCCGAAGTACGACGGCACCTGCCGCGACCTCCCCCCCGGCAAGGACGACGGCAGGCCCTACGTGGTCCGTTTCAAGGCGCCGCAGCAAGGGACCACCTCCTGGGTCGACGCCGTCAAGGGTAAGATATGCTTCGAGAACTCCGAGCTGGACGACCTGATCATCCAGCGCACCGACGGCACCCCCACCTACAACTTCGTGGTCGTCATCGACGACGCCACCATGGGGATCACCACCGTGATCCGCGGCGACGACCACGTGAACAACACGCCGCGCCAGATACTGCTCTATGAGGCTCTGGGATCTCCGGTGCCGACCTTCGCCCACGTTCCGATGATACTCGGCGCCGACAAGGCGCGCCTTTCCAAGCGTCACGGCGCCACCAGCGTCATGGCTTACCGGGACATGGGGTACCTGCCCGAGGCGATGGTGAACTACCTGGTCCGTCTCGGCTGGAGCTGCGGCGACGAGGAGATCTTTTCGTTGCAAGACCTGATCCAGAAGTTCTCCATCGAGAACGTCGGCAGGTCCGCCGGGGTCTTCAACACCGAGAAGCTCCTCTGGCTGAACGCGCATTACATCAAGAGCGGCGACCCGGTGCGCCTCGCCTCACTGGTCACCCCCTTTCTCAAGGAGCGCGGGGTCGACCCCGCCAGCGGACCGGACCTGGCGGCGGTGGTCGGGACGCTTCAGACCAGGGCGAAGACCATGCTGGAGCTTGCCGACGGCGCGATCTTCTACTACAAGCCTGATTTCGACTTCGACGAGAAGGGTGCCGCCAAGTTCTTCACACCCGAGACGCCGGAGCTTCTGGAGTGCGTGCTGGTGAAACTCGGGGCGCTCCAGGGCTTCAGCCACGATTCGATCGAGGTGGTCTTCAAGGAGATCTGCGAGGAGAAGGGGATCAAGTTCGGCGTGCTCGGAGGGCCGGTAAGGCTCGCGCTGTGCGGCACCACCGTCTCCCCCGGGATCTACGAGATGATCCTGGTGCTGGGTCTGGCCGAGACCAAGAGGCGGCTGGATCGCGCCATCGCCACCATCAGGGGCTAGGCAAGGGCAGGGAGGCACGGCAGCTGTCTCCAGTAGTTGATGTAGCCTGATGTTTGTAAATGGAAAAACCCGCCCGGCAAGGTAAATGCCGGTGCGGGTTTTTTTGTCGGAATTATCCACCAAACGTAACTACTCAGCATGTTGCCAAAGTCAAAAGCAAATCCCCCTCAATCCCCCTTTCAAGAGGGGGAGGCTTGAAAATCCCCCCTTGGAAAAGGGGGGGGATTTGGTTTTACCTCACCTGGGTGCGCTGGGTGACCACCGATTTCAGACCCTGCATCTCCAGTTGCAGCGCCATATCCATGGCCGCGTCGCGGGTCGGGAAACTGGAGGCGGTCAGCAGGTAGGTCGGTACCGAGACGACCGTTTTTTTTTGGGTCAGTTTTAAGCCCAGGGCGGCAAGCCGCCGCTGTTCCCGTGTCGCCCCCTTCTGGTCGAAGTAGGATCCGGCATACACCTGGAACCTGGCCCCTTCCATAAGGACAAAGCTGTCGGTATTGGCGGCGCGCAGCCTGCCGAGCACCTTGCTGGCCGACTGTTGATTGGGAAATCCGCCAACGTAGAGACGTATCATCGGTTCCTTCCTCTTTTGCCCCGGTTCCACCTGCGGCGAAAGTCCCACTTTTTTTATCTTCCTCTTGGCCTCATCCATCGCAGACATCAGCACGTACTCGCCGATCTCCAGGGTGTAGACCCCCGTTTCATAAGCTTTGACCTCAACTTTAGCTGTATTGCCGGCAGGTACCTCCCGGGTTGCCGGTTCCTCGGCGAGAGGCAGGGGAGCCGTCTTCAGCACGGCTTCCTCCGGCGCGGGACCGACTGCGAGAACCGGCGGCGGAGCTGAAACAGGAGGGGGCTCAACCGGTTTGGGAGCCTCCTGCACGGACAGGACGGCTACCTCGGGGGCCGCCGTCGCTTCGGAGGTGGCTGGTGGCGCGGCAGGGGGCAGGGGCGACGCTTCCGGTTGGGCGGCGGAGGTCGTGGCAGCCATTTTCACCGCTGCCTCGGTCGGCGCGGTCGGGACAGCGGTCTCGGCAGTTTCGGCTACGGCTAATACCGGCGGCTTACTATATTCCACTAGTTTAAGAAGCTCGGGATCCAGGGTGGCGGCAGCGTTCGGATAATCCTTCAGGAGGGTGAGTAGGGCCTGTGCTGCCTTTTTCTCCCGGTTCGTCGAGGCGTATGACTTCGACATCATCACCAGGACCTCCTCACGCTGAGTGGTGGCCGGGTAACTTTTCAGGATTCTCTCCAGCCAGGTGGTGGCGAAATAGTAACTGCCGGTCTGATATTGTTGCCGGGCTATCTCAAGCATGGAAGCTTCGTCACTTTTGGCGTAAGAGGCAAACGGGCAAAGGAAAACAACCAGCAGAGATGTCAGAATCAGCCTTCGGAGTGTGTTCATGCGGAATGTCCTCGGTATTTGTTCAGTATTGAATTGCATTTGAGTTTGTTGCGACTGTTTCAGGAGGTGCTCACGAAATATATAACTAATTCAAATGATTTGCAAAGGAGAATTGTACGCTCCATCTGTAAAACGAGATTTTTTTCCGTTATCTGGCCCATATGACCATGCGAAGCGTTGCTGTTGCATGCCTATGATTTTTTTTAAATATAGAATAATGTAATGTGCCCAAAAGGGCTTATCTCTCTCAATGCACAGAATTGCATAGCTTGAATAGCTAACAGTATTAAAATCGGCATATATAACTGTAAAAAAATGGACATGTCCAAAATGTTACAGTGGTCACTTAACTCAACGTTTAGCCTGATTGAACGGATTCACGCGGATATATCGACTGAAAAGGTTTAACGCCGAGTCATGTTTTGATCAGAGCAAATCCGCTCAATCCGCGTCATCCGCGTTCTATTTGTTTTAGATGTTGTGGACTGCAGATATTTAATAGAAAAAGCCCCAGCGCATTTAAGCTAGGTGGTTGCTTAAAGTGTTGGTGCTTTTCTCTACACCATATGTAGTGGCCGGGGAAACCTTGGATGGTACCACATCGTAACCAGCTAATTGTACGACTTGTTTCTCGCCAACAAAGAAAAGAAATCGACCTGCATTTTGAGTCCACGCTCTGCCAAAACAGCCCCTCTCATCCAGTTTGCAACGGATGAGAGGGGCTGTTGTTATTTTTTCGCCATGAAACGGCTCTTTGCCGCTATATTCGCATAAAAAAGGAGCGAAGCAAGAAGATTTGCCATACTGTATGGTGGTTTTTGGCGGCAAACCCGTGTCAGTACGCAAACGCAAAACGGCCCCTGGCGCGGCTTCGCGTCAGGGGCACAACATGTAGTGGTCAATTTCTTACCAACACTTTAAGCAACCACCTAGGCATTTAAGAGCTGGGGCTTTTTTGAGTCTTGAAGGTTAACTATTCGCGACTGGATAGATCCGGGAGATGACGCGGGGGCAGCCCTTATTTAAGCGAGCTGATGTACCCCTTGATCCCGGCGAGGATCCCTTCGGCGGTCAGATCCTGGTACTGCGGGTCCTTGAGCTTCTGTTCGTCCCGCTCGTTGCTGACGAAGGCGGTCTCCACGAGGATGCTCGGCATGGTGGCGCCCACCAGGACGTAGAAGGGGCCCTGCTTCACCCCGAGGTTCTTCACCGCCGGGTAGCCGGTCTGCGCCTTCTTGTGCAGCGCCGACTGCACCTCGTCCGCCAGGTGAGCGGAATCGTTCAGCTTATAGTTAGCCATCAGGTCGAAGAGCACCGCCTGCAGCACGCTCACCTTTTCAAGGGTGGTGCCGTTCTCCTTGGCGGCGAGCTGGGCCGCCTTGGTGGTCTTGGCCAGGTTCAGGTAGTAGGTCTCGATCCCGTTCGCGGCGCGGCTCAGGGAGGCGTTGGCGTGTATGGAGACGAACAGGTCGGCCCCCACCTTGTTGGCGATGGCGGTCCGCTCATGCAGCTCGATGAAAACGTCCGTCGAGCGGGTCATGACCACGTCGATGCCGAGCTCCTCCCTGATCTTTTGCGCGAGCTTCAGGCCGATCTGGAGCACGATGTCCTTTTCCTTGGTCCCGGTGGTCGGGTTCAAAGCCCCCGGGTCGTGCCCCCCGTGGCCAGGGTCGACGACGATCCTCCGGATCTTCCCCGGCTTGAACCTGGCGGTCGGCCTAGTCTTCTCGGTCGGCCTGGTTCTCTCGATCGGCGCTGGCTCTGGCTTCGCGGTCTCGATCACTTCCTTGACGGCCGAGATCTCCTCCCTCCTTTCCCCCTTGACGTCCACGATGATCCGAAACGGGTCCGAAAAGGTGAATACCTTGTAGTCCTTGATGCTGTCGAGGTCGAGCACCACCCGGACCGTAGAGGCCCGGAACTGGGCGATCCGCACGCTTTTCAGCAGACCGTCGCCGATTGCCAGGTCCTTGATCCCCGGGTCGAGCTTGGCCCCGGCGATGTCGAGGTAAAGACGGGTCGGGAGCCGGTGAAATTCGTAGCGCGCCTCCTTGTCGAGGGTGATGGAGACCCGGGTGTTGTCCGGGGTGGACCAGTGCCTCAGCTCGGTGACCGCGATGGTCCCTTCCTTCGCCGCGGCAGGCTGGGGCAAGGTGAGACCCGAGGCGAGCAGCAGGAGGCCCGCGACCGCCAGCAGTTTACCCCTAAGCCATCGATGCATGGGAGCGGGAGGGCCAGCAATCTTTATGGTTTGACGTATATGCATATATCACAAACTCCTATGATGCTGTCGAAGATGTCAGGGGCGGCAGGTTCTCCAACGCCCATGGCTACAGCATCCTTTTCAGTTCGTCCACCAGGTTGAGCGCCTGGAGTGGGGTGAGGGTGCTCACCTCCACGGCCTTGAGCCTCTCCCGAAGCAGGTCGTCGGTGGCGCCGAACAGGGAGAGCTGCGGGGACGGGGCGTGCTTTTGCCTGCCGCGCGCCAGGCGCGGAATCCCCCCCTCGCCGTACTCCCCCTTTTCCAGATTCAGAAGTATTTCCTTGGAACGGTCGATCACCTCCTGGGGAAGCCCGGCAAGCCTTGCCACCTGGATGCCGTAGGAATGCGAGGCGCCCCCCGGCACGATCTTTCTCAGGAAAATGATGCGCTCGTTCCACTCCTTGACTGCGATGTTGAAGTTCTTGATGCCGGGGCGGGTCACGGCGAGTTCGGTCAGCTCGTGGTAGTGGGTGGCGAACAGGGTCTTGGCCGCGTGCCTCTTGTCGTCGTGCAGGAACTCGGCGACCGCCCAGGCGATGGAGACCCCGTCGAAGGTGGAGGTGCCGCGCCCGATCTCGTCCAGTATGACGAGGCTCTTCGCGGTCGCACCGCGCAGGATGGCGGCGCTCTCCATCATCTCCACCATGAAGGTGGAATGGCCCCGGGCCAGGTTGTCGGAGGCGCCCACCCGGGTGAAGATCCGGTCCACGATCGGTATGAGCGCCGCATCGGCCGGAACGAAGCTCCCCATCTGGGCCATCAGGGTGATGAGCGCCACCTGGCGCATGAAGGTCGATTTGCCCGCCATGTTGGGACCGGTGATGATGATCAGCTGGTTCTCGCCGTTGTCGAGGAGCGTGTCGTTGGGCACGAACCTCTCGGACGAGTGGATCTCCTCGATGACCGGGTGCCTCCCCTCGGTGATGGAGAGCTCGCCCCCCTCGTGGATGGTGGGCCGGCAGTAGCCGCGGTCGTGGGAAAGCTCGGAAAGGGAGGTCAGGACGTCGAGCGTCGCCAGCCGGTCCGCGGTCCGGGCGATCCGTTCCCCCTGCGCGGCGGCCGCCTCGCGCACCCCCTGGAAGAGCGTGAATTCGAGATCCCTGATCCGGTCCTCGGCGCCCAGCACCTTTTCTTCGTATTCCTTCAGTTCCGGGGTGATGTAGCGTTCCGCGTTGGCGAGGGTCTGCCGCCTGATGTAATCCTCGGGGATGGACGGTACGTTCGCCTTGGTCACCTCGATGTAGTAGCCGAACACCTTGTTGTAGCGGATCTTCAGCGTGGATATGCCGGTGCGCGCCTTCTCCTTGGCCTCGAGCCGGGCGATGTACCCCTTTCCCTCCCGGCTGATGGCGCGCAGTTCGTCGAGCTCGGCGTTGTAGCCGTCAGCGATGATGCCGCCATCGCGCAGCACGAAGGGGGGATTCTCCACGATTGCGCTTTCAATGAGAGCGCAGATGTCGAAGAGCGGGTCGGTCCCCGCGTCCAGGTCCCGCAAAAGGAGAGCGGCGCACCCGGCGATCTGCTGCTTCAGCGCGGGGATGCGGGAGAGTGACCCCCTGAGGGCGGCGAGATCCTTGGCGGAGGCGGAGGCAAGGCTGATGCGGCCGTTCAGCCGCTCCAGGTCGTAGACCCCGGACAAAAGGGTCCTGAGTTCGGCGCGGGTTCCGGGAGCGCCCAGCAGCTCCTCCACCGCGTCCTGCCGGCCGCAGATCTTTTTCAGGTCCATGAGCGGGTAGTTGATCCACTGCTTGAGCTTCCTTCCGCCCATGGCGGTCACGGTCCGGTCCATGAGCCCCAAGAGCGACCCCTTGCGCTTTCCCTCGGAGAGGGTGGCGGTCAGTTCGAGGTTCCTTCTGGTGGACTCGTCCAGGAGCAGGTGCTCGCTCTCTGAATAGGGGGTGATGGCGGTCACGTGCGGGGCGTTTCCCTTCTGGGTCTCCACCAGGTAGTGTAGTATGGCGCCCGCGGCCTTGAGAGCGACCGGGAGCCGGTCGCAGCCAAGGGACGCCGGCGTGGCACCCTTGAACTGATTTGCTATCAGCCTTTTCCCGTAGTCGGGGTCGTAGACCCACTCCTCGAAATAGGTGACGGTCCGGTCCGAGGTCACGGTGGCGATCCCTTTCGCCCGGTCGGGCTCCCGGAAACAGGCGGCAAGGATGATCTCCCGGGGGCCCACGCAGGTGATTTCCGCCAGCGCCGCCGGAAGATCCGCCAGCTCAGTCACCCGGAACTCTCCGGTGGAGAGGTCGAGAAAGGCAAGGCCGTAGCATGCCCCCTCCGCGTAGAGGGCGAGCAGGTAGTTGTTTTCCTTGGGCGACAGGGAGGCGTCCTCGATGACGAGCCCCGGGGTGACCACCCGCACCACCTCGCGCTTCACGATTCCCTTGGCGAGCTTGGGGTCCTCGGTCTGTTCACAGATGGCGACCTTCTCGCCCGCTTCGACCAGTTTCGCGATGTAGGGGGCGCAGGCGTGGTAGGGGATGCCGCAAAGGGGGATATCCGGGCCGTCCGAGCTCTTGTTGCGGCTGGTCAGGGTGATGCCGAGGATGCGGGAGGCCTTCACCGCGTCGTCGAGGAACATCTCGTAGAAGTCGCCCATCCGGAAAAAAAGGATGGCGTCGGGGTAGTCTGCTTTTATATCAAGGTACTGCCGCATCATGGGCGTTATTTCGGACATTTAGCAACCTTTTGGGGGAGAAAGAAACGGGGCTTATCTTAGCAAAATCACTCAGCAATGTAAAGCGCCCCCGGTCCCGGACCGCATTAAAGATCCCTTGGAGTACGCGCGCCTTTGCCGCCGGAAGGCGGGCTGGGACGCCCGGCCGAAGCCGGCTGCAGGCCTCTGAAGGTATGCCGCTCCGGCTGTGCAGGAAGTCGGGGAGATCCCGTGGCGAAGGGATTAATCCTTTGGTATTCCAAGCGGTTCGGCTATACTTAAGCGGAGGATACCAGGTAATCGCCACGCCCGGGCAGGTGGATGGAATCAATGATTGCCCAGAACAGGGCGGGTCAAGTCGGGAGAACCATCGGAGAGGAAAATGGAAAATGGCAGAATAAACGTGTCGGGTTGCCAGACCCCCGCCGGTCACTCGTACCCGAAGGACCTGGTGGCCTTCATCTTCGAGAGGTGGCAGGACGCCTCCTTTGTGGAGCGGCTCTGCCCCGCGGCGGCCGACTGTGCCTTTCGGCTCCCTGAGCGTGGGGTGCTGGAGCAGGTGATCTCCACCTGCTACCAGGCAAGCCTGATGCGGGAAGAGGAGCGCCCGGTGATGTTCCGCCTGATCATCCGGGATTCCCATCTCTTTCCCGCGCAGGACGGTCCCCCGACCGGGATGCACCGTCTCATCTTTTCCAAGTTGCGCCCCTTCAATGAATACGAACTGCACCGGCTGGCGCCCGCGGCAGATTTCTACCGGACCTTGATCGGCATCTCCCTTGACCCGGATGATGGGGCCCAGATCTGGGGACTGCTCCATTCGGGAACCCGATGGATGCACGCCGTGTACGGCGGCAGAAAGACCGCGCCGCCGCTTCCCGTCTGTCTGGTTGTGTATGTCACCGGCGCCGGGCAGATCTCGGTCTGCACGGGGGACGAGATCATCGCCTCGCTGAACGGCGGCCAGATCAACTGCCCTAACCTGGACGTCTTCAGCTCCAGGTGGATCGCGGAAAGCCTCGCGGTATCCCATTCCGAGACCTTGGATCTGCACCTGGCGGCTCGCTCCCAATCAGGAAGGGTCTGGGCGAACCTTGACCCCGAATTCGGTAGCTTTGTCGGCCAGCAGGCGGTGCGCCGCATCATCAGCGTCATCCGCAACAGCCATCACGGCGGCCTCCTGGTGTATCTTCCGTCGGAGATGACCGAGGAGATCCTTGAGGATAACCGGTACATGACCATCAAGTACCAGTTCCTCGAGTATGAGTCGCGGCAGCGCTTCCGCGCCCTCACGCTGCGCGTCATGAACACCCTCGCGGAGGTCCACGGCGACCCGCTGCATCCGGATAAGCAGGTCGGCTGGCAGGAGTACGTCACCAGCAAGAACGATCTAATCGCGCTGCTGGACGAGGCCATCTTCGACGTGGCGCATTTCATCGCGGCACTCTCGGCGGTCGATGGCGCCGTGGTCATCACCAAGCGTCAGGAACTGCTCGGTTTCGGCGGGGTGATCTCGGGCGACCTCGACAGCGTCGGCATGGTCGCCCATGCGCTGGACACCGAGGGGACTCTGACGGAACCGGTCCTGAGCGAGGGGGTCGGAACCCGGCACCGTGCCGCCTACCGGCTTTGTCAGAAATTGCACGAAGCGATCGCCATCGTCATCTCCCAGGATGAGAGCGTGCAGATCGTCAAGTGGCATAACGGCTGCGTCACCTACTGGGACCAAGTGCCGACCGGGGTCCCGGGGTTCTGACCGAGGCAAGGCTGAATCATTTGCCACAGATAAAATCTGAGGAAATCTGAGAAAATCATGGTGCGAAAGGCTTAAACAGGTAGCTTAGCCAAGCAGGGAAATCATGGAGCAGCGAAAAGCTGGGTACTGATAAAAATCATTAGTTTCCAGTTTTTAGTCTTAGGTCTACAGTACCAAAAGAATTTTTTTGGTCTTGGTTTTCTCAGATTTTCCCAGATTTTCTCCGTGGCTAACGATTTTAAGCTTTTGAATCACTCCGCTTAATCCACGTCAACATTGCGCACCCCCTCCGGCCGCCAGGCCGGGGAGATCACCTTGGAACCGCTATCCTTCCCCAGCAGGGTCCCGAAGGTAACCGCAAAATCCCCGAACTTGTTGTTCACTTGGTCCATGGCGCTCGCGATGAGGGCCTTCTTGCGCTCCTCCGGGAAAAGCGGCAGTTGCTCGGTATGACCCCTGAGGTTGCTGATCTTCACCCCGAGAAGCCGAATTGCCTGGGTAGGCTCGATGCTGTCCAGTATCTTCAGCGCTGCCTGGTAGATCTCCTCGCTGTTGTTAGTGTGGGTCACCCGGCTTTCCTGCTTGGAGAAGGTGGTGAAGTCCGCGTAACGGACGGTGAGGGTGACGGTCTTGCCGGCAACTTGGTATCTTCTGGCGCGTCTTCCGACCATTTCGGAAAGCTGCAGCAGGTACATCTGGATATCCCCCCGCTCGGTGATGTCACGCTCCAGGGTGGTACTGTGACCGACACTCTTCACCTCCTCCGCTTCTTCATCGGGCACCACCGGAGAATTGTCCATCCCCAAGCCCATGTAGTGCAACCGCTCGCCGGTGACTCCGAATTTTCTTTTCAGGATGTCGACCGGGAACCTCCCCAGGTCCCCGCAGGTCTTTATGCCGAAATTGCCGAGTTGCTGGCCGGTCTTGGCGCCGATGCCGCAGAGATCTTTGATAGGCAACCTTTCCAATACCGCGGAGACATCTTCCGGCTTGATAATGGTGAGCCCGTCCGGTTTCTGCATGTCGGAGGCGAGTTTCGCCAGAAGTTTGTTCGGCGCGATGCCGGCCGAACAGGTGATGCCGAATTGACCCATGATGCGGGCCTTGATGAGATGCACGATGCGCTCGGCGGAGCCGAACAGGGAGAGGCAGCCTGTTACGTCGAGGAAGGCCTCGTCGATGGAGAATACCTCAACGAGCGGGGTGAAATCGCGCATGATCATGACGATCTGGGTGGAGGTGTAGGTGTACTTCCGGTTGTTGCCGACCACGAAGATGAGCTCCCGGCATTTTTGGCGGGCTTCCCAGGTGTTCATGCCGGTCTTGACGCCGAAGGCCCGTGCCTCGTAGGAACAGGTGGTGATGACCGTCCTCTTGGCAGCTCCGATTACCGCGATCGGCTTGCCCCGAAGTTCCGGGTTGGACTGTTGCTCAACCGAGGCGAAAAAGGCGTTCATGTCGATATGGAGAATGATCCGATTAGATTCCACGCTTTTATCCTGGTACCATGGAGGCAGAGCTTGCACTGTGGTGACCCATGCTGATGTCCCTCCTCTTGGAGGTTTTAACCGTAGGACATGCACCTCGGAAGCGGCACGTTCCGGAACCCGGGCGGGAAAATCGCAGCTGCTTTAGACCGTTGGGCGGCCCCGTGCACGAAATTACTCCAATTGTCGATAGATGCCAACAACTTTACCGACGATTAATACCTCAGCGTCTCCCTCGCGGATGATGATTGCGCTGTAGTTGGGGTTTTCCGGCTGCAGCCTGATCTGATTGCCTTCGCGGTAGAACCTCTTCAGGGTCGCCTCGCCTCCTACCATCGCCACCACGATGTCCCTGTTTGCCGCGCTCGGCTGGGGTCGCACCAGCGCCAGGTCTCCCTCCATGATGTGGGCATGGATCATGGAATCCCCCTTCACGCGCAGGAAGAAGGTGCCTCCCGTGCGGGTCTGGGAGCGGTCGATGGCAAAATGCCCCTCGATGTCCTCGATGGCCGGGTGCGGTGCTCCGGCCCGCACCACGCCAACGATCGGCAGGCTTGTAGACTGTGCCTGATGGCAAAGGGAAATTCCGCGGGAACTTCCTTCCTGGCGGCGCAGGTAGCCCTTCTTCTCCAAGGCCTCCAGATGCTTCATGACGCCGAGGGTCCCGGAGACAGCAAGCTTTTTACCGATATCCCGCAGGCTGGGCGGGTAGCCGTAATCGTTTACGTACTGGGTGATGATTTCCAAAACCTGCTGCTGTCGAGCCGTTAATTGCTCCATGGTTCCTCCGATGGTTATCTGATGATAACTATACCAAATGGTAACCATGACTTGTCAAGAGGGTTGTGGCTAGGGATTCAGGGCGCAGTTTATGCGAGGTGTGTTCCGTCTTCCCGAGTAGGCAGAGTGGAGTGGCCTCGACCTCGAGGGACTCTTTTTGGCTTGCAAAAGTTATTTAATGCCCCTAATCTGCCAGGAAATATCGGGAAACATTTACTTCGGGTAGGAAGGAGATAAGGAGGGACTCATGTTTGTCACGACAACGTTCAGGGACCGCAGTGCTTGTGGTGAGGCTCTAGGGTGCGACGTTTGCCAGGTTAGGATGAATTTCGGGGGGATTTCACAGGCCTATCATGTAATCCGCCTCGTCCGTGGTGGCATTCTTCGAGTTTAATTCCGGCAACTCAGGTAGAACAACCGTATAGGTCAGCTTGTTGCCGTTGCGCTCCAAGGTTTCTGGAATCGCGTTCTTGACTGCGTGCCACATTCCAGCCAGTGCCACAACCTTTCTACCAGGATGTTTTTTTACATAGCGGGCGATATTCATTGCCATTCCACTGTTGCGCAGAGTCTGTGCTTCGCAGAAGGAGTCGAAGATCCTTCCATTGGTTACGTGCTTGAATACCTCCTGGAAGGATTTTTTGAGAAAGGCGGTATGGGGATTATTCAGGTCGCAGCTGGTACCCTGCGGGAGATTTTTCTTGTCCTCCGTGCTAAGCGACGCATAGCCCTGGCGGGACACCTTGGTAACGATCTCCTTCGGGATATTGAGGGCAATCATCGGGATATGATTGTCCCGGGCGAATAGGAAGATATCCCGGTACAAGGACCAATCTTGCGACCAGTTGCTGGCATATATCACCTGAAAGGCTTGCTCGCTTATCCTTCCCTCGGTCCAGTCGTCGAGCGACTCCTGGCTGTCGGCCTGAAACATTTCCAGTCCTATTGCCAGGGGGAGCTTTTTGGCCCGAAGCGAACGGATCAGAGCAAGCTGCATCTCATGGTGCTTTTTGTTATCGTGGGCTTCCCCGATGAAAACGAGGTCCGAGTGCGCCGCAGCGGAAATCAACTGTGACAGGCTGACGTTCTGCTTGTCGCTCATTCGGATAATGGCTGCATCAGCGTAGGCCTGCGTGGTTATCGCCAGGGAAATCGCCAGCATGAGGATCAATCGCACGGTTCTGGACATGGGTAGCACCATCCTGTGGCGGCACCTAGTGCCGGATTTTGAAACGCCAAGGTGCCAGACTATACCAAAATAGCGGGTATAACTAAATCACATTCTTAGTCTAATATTTGGGCCGGTCATGTCATTCAATTGGCCAATGATCAAATTACCATCGAGTTTAGGAGGTGTTGCATGAGAATCCAATCCGTGTGGTCTGCACTTGCTCTTTTTATAGTCTGCTCCGTTGCTTCGGCGCATGCCGGGACTCTGGGGCCGGAAGTCGAGCGGCAGGATATCGCGGTGACCCTCATGCCCGAGAGCCATTCGCTAAAAGGCGAGAGCACGATCACCTTCGCGGCGGGGGCCCGGCAGGTCGCGCTCAGACTCTCTGCGGCGGCAAGCATCCACTCGGTAGCAGTCTCGGGGAAGAGGGCGCCATTCTCCTTCGCCAACGGAACCCTTTCCCTCGAACTCCCTCCCGGTGGGGCAGGGGCCGTCCCGGTTACGATCTCCTACAGCGCCACCTACAATGACCCGGTATCAGGGCACCCCGCTGCCAGTGAGGACCCGACCTACGGGGTGAACGGAGCCATTACCAAGGAGGGGGTTTTTCTCGGAGATGCTGCCTTCTGGTACCCGGTCCCATCGCAGATCCCCGCGCGCCGCTCCTTGCGGATCGCCGCCCCCGCCGGAATCGAGGGGATTGCCGCCGGCAGAAGGGTGTCCAGGGAGACCAAGGGAGCCTTCACGCGCTCCGCCTGGGAGGAGGCGCGACCGGTGGGAGTGCTTTCGCTTTGCGCCGGTCCCTACCGTGTCGAGGGTAGGAAGCTGGACGGGATCGAGATCTACAGTTATTTTTATCCGGTCAATGCAGCATTGGCACCCCGTTACCTGGATGCCGCCGTCAAATATCTGCGCTTCTACATAGATCTTTTCGGTCCCTATCCCTTCGAGAAGTTCGCCGTGGTGGAAAATTTCTTCCCAACCGGTTACGGATTCCCCTCCTTCACCCTTCTGGGCGGCTCGGTTATACGGCTTCCTTTCATCATCGACACCAGTTTGCCACACGAGATCGCTCATTGCTGGTGGGGTAACGGGATCCAGGTTGAGCAGCGCGAGGGAAACTGGTCGGAGGGGCTCGTCACCTATTTGGCTGATTATCTGCTCAAGGAGCGACGCTCCCCGAGCGAGGCGCGGGATTACCGCCAACAGCTTCTCATCGGTTACGCCTCCCTGGTGGCCCCGGCGAGCGATTTTCCCCTGAGCGAATTCACGAGCCGCACTGATCCCGCCTCCAGCGCCATCGGCTACGGCAAAGGGGCCATGGTGTTTCACATGGTCCGCTCCCTGATCGGCGATCAAGCCTTTTTCGGGGCACTGCGGGAGGTCTGCCGGGACCGTCTCTACCGTTCCGCATCCTGGAGTGATCTGGTCCGTGCTTTTTCCCACAGCTCCGGTCGTGATCTCTCTGCTTTTATGGGCCAGTGGCTAGCTCGGGGGGGCGGGCCGCGGCTTGCCCTCGCAGAGGTGACCAGCCGACGCGAAGCTGGCGGGTGGACGGTCTCCGGCACGGTTGTGCAGGCACCTCCGTTTTTTGAGCTGGCGCTGCCGCTTTACCTGGAGAATGCCGGAGCGCAGGTCAAGGCCCTTGTGCCAATAGCAACTGAGCGAACCCGATTCACTATCTCAAGCGCCAGCGCACCCGGGCGCATCCTTTTGGACCCGGATGCCGACGTGTTTCGCAGGCTTTCCCCTGCAGAAATTCCCGCGACCGTCAACAGTATCAAGGGGTCGACAAGGCTTGTCGGAGTAATTACGAAAAATTGTCGCGCCCGGAGTGAGACTTTCAGGGCTTTGCTGGCATCGCTGTCCCAGGGGGGGGCGACTGTGATAAACGAGGCTGAACTGAACCGGGTTGGAGTAGCCGGGCACGATCTTATTTTCTGCGGGGCGCCGGCTAACCGCTCCCTTCTTCCTTCGTTTCCCGAAGGGGTCAGCCTGGCAGGTTCCGGATTTTCCATTGACGGCGCGCCGTATCCTGCGCCGGACGGCTTGTTATTTCTGGTGCTTCAGCTTCCCGGAACTTCCGGACGGATGGCAGCCCTTTTCGAGCCACTTTCCGAAGCGGCTGCGGTGCAGTACGCACCTAAGATTACCCACTACGGGAAATACGGTTACCTGGCCTTTGCCGGTGGGGTGAACCGACGCAAAGGCGCCGCTCCCGCTCTAGGCGGTGGCTCAGTCGTAGGTCTCCAGCCCTGATGATGTGACCGGCGGGTGTCAAGGTAGTTGCCGCCTCAGTTGAAATTATGCGGCTTCAAGAAGTTTGACTTCCACCTTCGGTTCTGGGTTCAGGTAAACCGTCTCTATGGGTTCCCAATTCCTGATGTTTCTGGACCAGCGGTTCGGGTTTTTCAGACGTGCTCTTTCATATAGATCCCGGCGGCTGGCTAAGATGGATTGTTCCCGTCCGAAGTGGCGGTCATCCGGGGTTACGAATCGAATGCTGCTGTGCAAATGCTCAGTGTTATACCAGGTTACGAAACCATCAACCCATGTCTGTGCTGCAGCAAGGCTCGAAAAAGGCTGGTTTGGATAACCGGGTCGATACTTCATGGTTCGGAACAGCGATTCAGAGTAAGGGTTGTCATCACTGACCTGCGGTCTGCTGAAGGAAGGAACTACACCCAGGCGCTGGAGAGTTGCCAACATCGTCGCCCCTTTCATCGGGCCACCGTTGTCGGAGTGAAGAACCAGACCCTTTGGATCAACGTCGTGGGTGAGACAGGTCTTTAGAAACAGCCTTGCGCTATAGTCATTGGATTCCTTCAAATATACCGTGGACGCTACAATCTTGCGGCTCCAGACGTCCATGATCAGGTATAGATAATAGAACTGTCCGAGAATCGGGCTCTTCAAATAGGTGATATCCCAAGACCACACCTGACAAGGTCCGGTGGCCACATGTTCTTTTGGCTTACGGCTGGTGGCGGGTCGCGAGGGCTCCCGATGAGCCATGTGTCCCTCGTTTCTTAGCACCCGGTAGAAACTTGATTCTGACGCCACGTATAGCCCCTGATCTGCCAATTGCGGTACGATCTGTTTCGGCGAAAGATCCCGAAATGCCGGGGAATTCGCAATATTGAGGATGTTCTGTCGCTCCGCCGGCACGAGCTTGTTTGACGGATCGGTACTCGGCCCACGCCGTCGATCTGATCCGTCATCTTGGAGATTCCAACGCTGCAACGTGCGGATGCTCAACCCGACGGCGTCAACGGCCGCTTCGAGTCTCGCTCCGGAAAGGGTCGCCTCTTCGATAAGTTGCCCGATCATCTGCCGCTCTTCTTGCCCGTGGGCTCGTCCTCGCCCCCCCAGATCGATTGGACTTTTTTTTTGAGGATTAGAATCGCGGCAGCCTCCGCCAATGCTTTGTCTTTGCGCAGTAATTCTTTTTCCAGCTCGTGAATCCTCCGAGTTTCCCCAGAGAGCTTTGAGGAAGGCTTGACTGGTTTTTGAAGCCCCGACAGCATCATGCCGCGCCACTCTCGCAGCTGTGCTTCATGGATTCCATTGCAGCGCAGAAAGGCACCAAGTTGATCTTCGGCAACCGTCTCGGCTTCGATAACGATTTTGAGCTTTTCTTCGGCAGACTTGTCTTGGGGACGCTTGGGGGACATTGCTCTTCCTGGTTCGTTAGGGATTGAGGAGTTACCAGGTTCATCAACGACATTTGCGTTGCGAAGCCAGCGCGACAGAGACGATTGGGGAACGCCCACTT
>Ga0209125_1000548_pt1 | contig 46524 bp, 38 predicted proteins | sample BarGraIncub1131A_FD_184503 | JGI IMG/M metagenome (GOLD analysis project Ga0209125, IMG submission 184503) | Arctic peat soil microbial communities from Barrow, Alaska - Barrow Graham LP Incubations 11-31A (SPAdes) (version 2) | ecosystem: Environmental > Terrestrial > Soil > Wetlands > Peat... | reverse complement strand
AGTCGCTGCGACGCCAGAGCACCGGCATCTTGTAGACGTTCACCAAATGTTCTTTGAACGCGTTACGGAGCCTCCTGCTGGTGCCGGTCTTGAGCGCTTTAACGAAATCTGCCAAGGCCGTCGGCCGCGGCCATTCCAGCCGCGGATGGATAGGGTCAGATTCGCCATTTGCCGCAAGCAGTTTTCCGCCCCAAGCTTCACCGCGCTATAACGCCGCCCGCGAAGAGCGTATTGGCGCTTGGCAGAAAGCGCGCCAAGCGATCAGTTATGCCAATCAGTGGCTTCACTAACGGAAATCCGGCGTGCCTTGCCTGATTGGACAGAAGCGAATTGCTCCCGTCAGCAAATGACGCTGCGCCGTCTCGATAAGCCATTTGCCGCCTTTTGCCGCCGCGTAAAAGCCGGACAGACCCCAGGGTTTCCTCGTTTCAAATCCTTGTCACGATTTCCTGGTTTCTCGTTCAAGTCGCCCGGCGATGGCTGGCGCTTTACCCCGGGGGGCGCATCGAAACACGGCACGCTGCGTCCGGCGGGCGTGGGGCAGATGGCGTGTCGCGGCAAAGCCCGGCAAGGCGGCAAGATATGCGCCGCCAATTTGCTGCACCGTGCGGGCCAGTGGTTTCTGTCGCTTACCCTCGCGCCTGCGACGATAGACAGACAGCGCACACAGGAGGGTGCAATCGCATTGGACTGGGGGGTAGAGACGCTGCTATCTGGGGGGCGCGATAACGGCGAGGCGGTCACGCTGGTTAGTCCTCGCTGGTCTCAGGCGAGTCAGGATGAAATAACGGCGTTGCAACAGGCGGTAAGTCGTAAGAAACGCGGATGGCGTTGAACGCGCTGGTGAGCGCGGAAAAGTCGTCGGTTCTCGTCCTGGCGACAATCATTGAATCAAGGTACCACGCTGCTGCGCAACCCGGATTCGGGCTTCAATGCCAGAAGTGAAGCGCAGGTAGTCAGTCTCGATACCATCACTAAAAATGACTCCCTCCTCGGGCATTAGGGAACGCAGCTTCAACTCCCCTTCCTTCGCGATGGCACCAAAGACCAGCCCCGCCTGACTGGCGACGCTGGGAAATGGTTCGCGCACAGCAAACAAGAGGTGGCCACTATCCCAAGCCAAGGGTCGATACTCGGTGTCCGCGACAGCCAGTCCGCTTTCTTGAGCGAGTGTGGCGGCTATCGCCCGAGCGCCGGTCACCACACTTTTCATCCACGCCGTTGATCCCAGCCCAGTGGAAATGATCACCCCACTGGAGCTTTGCACTTCCCGCCGATCACCCTGAGAAATTTCATAGCGGGCCGATGTGTGACTGCGGGCGCCAATGAAGAAATCGTTCACTGCGCAGAGCGCTTGGCCATCCGACAGGGTCGCCTGTGCCATGGTTACGGCGCGGATCGGGCGACGATTTGCCACGACGTCGCTGAGCACCTTTCCCACGTCCGCCGGCATGAAGGGCAGCAGTACGCCATCGTAGCGACTGCGTTCCGGATTCACCCCGATCAAGGGCTGTCCATCCAGATACTTCATGGCGTTGGCGACCAGGCCGTCCTGTCCCAGAGCAACGACGATGTCGTCAGGTCCAAACAGGTAATTGGGCAAGAATTTCCTGTCCATCACCTGACGCCGGGGAAAGGCGGCTACAACCTGCATTACCGTAGCCCGAGCGGCCTTGTAGGCGTCAAACTCCCGTTGGTAGTCCGCAAAGTCCGCTCCTAGGTGCTCGATGTAGAAACGCGCCTGGGCAAGCGAGTTGAAGCGCAAGACCAGTTCTTCCAGGCGTGTCCGACGGGTAACCAAGATGACCTTGCGGTCAAGCATGCTGGTCATATCGCCACCCTCCTTCCTATTGCTGCCGGCGATCCTGGCCAATCAGCGACTGAAGCAGATCCGGCGACATGTTGAACTGGCCGATGCGTTCAGCCTTTTCGGCAATACCGCCGAAGGCCAAGGCAATCAACTGGGCCGGGGCCATGCCCGATGAGGCGAACGCCTGAATAATTTTCGGATCGACACTATCGATCGCTTTCATCACCGCCGAGACGCGGAATGCCTCGGCCTCCGCCATCGTCCGGGTGTTCCCGGCCTCTAGTCCGACGAACTCTTGCCGTCGCCCCTCGAGCGTGATCCGCGCTTCCAGGTCAGCCGCCTGCAACTCGGAATCCTTGCGCTGAATGGACGCGTCGGCTTCCAAGCGGGTTTCACGGATGGTGCGCTGCTTCTGCTCGACGGCAACCTCGGTATCCAGTTCGCTTTCCTTGATCGCACGCTCGTTCTCGACGGAGGCATTTCGCCGTGCATAGATGGCATCATCGGCCACCTTCAAGAAGTTCTCGCGAACCTCAGCCTCAAGAGCGCGGGCCGTCTCCGGTTTGGGCCGTACCGCGACGACTGAGCAAGAAAGAATCTCCAACCCGAGCGCGACGATCTCTCCCCGAACCTCAAGCGCCGACTGTATTTCGCGTGCGATGAGCGCGGCCCCTTGCAGACAGTCGCGCAAGGAACGCTGGCTTACCGCTTGCTGCACCAGAACTTCCACCGCCGCCTCGACCCGCGTGCGCAGGTTCTCCGGATCCTCGGCGGCGTAAGTCCGGCCGTTGGGGGCCAAGGTGAAGTTGAGCATACTGCCAATCTTCTTCGGGTCGGCAATGCGGAAGCAGAGATTGCCTTGGATGGTGAGCGCCTGGAAGTCTGCGCTGATCTGTTCGAAGATGAAGGGCAGAACCTGGCTGCCCACCGGGACGGCGACCAGCGAACTGGTCGGTGCAAAATAGAAAAAAGACTGCCCGGCACCTTCGCGGACGACCCGGCCACCCCGGACCTGCATTAAGTAGGTGGTCGGATCCGACTTGATGAATCGTATTCCCAACATGAGGTTCTCCTTTTCGCAGACGAGTTGTTTGATTAGTGGTTCTGTGCCACCAATATAGGTGGCACAGAACCACCTGTCAAGCGTTATACTCATGCTCATCAAGAAAACTGAGAGGTGTGGCAATGTCTGAATCAACCGTCCGGCGAAAAGAGCGACCAAGGCCCTTATGTACAGTGGATGTGATCATCCTGACCATCCTCGACAATCAGTTGCAGGTGCTCTTGGTACAACGGGACGACCATTCTGGTGAGCCGTTTCCTGGAAAATGGGCATTACCCGGCGGCTTCGTTGATACTGGACAGGATGCGAACCTCGAGGATTGTGCACGGCGTAAATTGAAAGAAAAGACGGGGGTTGATACACCTTACCTTGAGCAGTTGGGCAGCTGGGGGGATGCCATGCGTGATCCCCGCGGCTGGTCGACCACGCATGTTTATCTGGCCTTGCTGCCGGCAACGTCATTGACCCTGAGCCGCGGTGGCAATGCCGCCGATGTCGCCTGGGTGCCCGTGAAGCAGGACGAATCCGGGCTCGCTTTCGACCACAACCGTATTTTGAGTGCCGGCCTCCACCGGCTGCGCGGCAAAGCCGAATACACTTCGATACCGGCTCAACTTCTGCCGCCCACCTTTACGCTGAGCGAATTGCAGCAGGTATTCGAGATTGTGTTGGGGCGTTCGCTGGAGAAGAAGGCTTTCCGCACACGCATTCTGGCTTCTGGCCTTGTCGAGGGACTGAATGTCACGAAAGAAACCACCCGCCGCCCGGCGCAGCTTTTTCAACTACGATCAAATCAGGCGATCCACTACTTTCAGCGCGCCTTGGAACCTCAGCTAGCGGTCAAATCCAGTGACTCGCCTGAATGCCCAAAATGAGCGAACGGTAAACGTAGCTTACGCAGCGTAGTCGGAACGTCATGGCGATGAATCGCGCGCCCTCGTGCCTAATTGCTTGAACATTCGCATCGGATTGAAGTGCGATGATTCCCAATTCATAAGGCAGACGGCTTTGGCGACGCATGAAGCGCCTTCTTCAGTTTGAGCAGATTGACGCTCCTCAGGCCGACGTGACAGCACCATATCCTGAGGGTTGGCATGCCAACGAACAAAGGTCATTACAAGAGAATGCCTCTGACGGTGAAAATCCCGCGCGAGCCTTTTATGGCTGCTGATCGCCAACGGGTCGTGACGCCCATTCAACCCGCTGGCGCAAACGCCTCAGGCGGCCAGCTCGTAGACCTGCCGCGCGCGCGCCGGGTCAACGTTCTTGTGCTCGCCGAGCGCGACCAGGCCGTGCCGCTCAAGTTGGGCGACGAGCGCCGGTATGGCGTCAGGGCGGATGCCGTAGCCTGACAGTCGGGTCGACACCTGCAAGGACTCGAAGAACTGGCGGGTCCGTTCAATCGCCTGGTCGATGCGCGCTTCGGGCTCACCATCGCGCAGATTCCAGACGCGCTCGGCATACTGCAATAGCTTTTCGCGTTTCTCGGCGCGCCGCACCTGCAGCATGGCAGGCAGCACGACGGCGAGGGTCTGCGCGTGGTCAAGGCCGTGCAGGACGGTCAGTTCGTGACCAAGCATGTGGGTCGCCCAGTCCTGCGGCACACCGGCGCCGATCAGACCGTTGAGGGCCAGCGTCGCCGTCCACATCAGGTTGGCCCGCACGCTGTAGTTTTCCGGCTCGCGCAAGGCTTTTGGGCCTTCCTCGATCAACGTCAGCAGCAGTCCCTCGGCGAAACGGTCCTGGACCTTGGCGTTGGCAGGATAGGTCAGGTATTGCTCGACGACATGCACGAAGGCATCAACAACGCCGTTGGCGACCTGGCGTGGCGGCAACGTGAAGGTTTTGCTCGGATCGAGCACTGAAAAGTGCGGAAAGACCAGGGCGCTGGCGAACACCAACTTGTCGTTGCTGGCGCGGCGAGTAACCACAGCACCATTGTTCATTTCCGAACCGGTTGCCGGCAGCGTAAGAACACTGCCGAAAGGGATCGCACTCTTGATCAACGCGCGCTTGGCGAGAATGTCCCACGGCTCGCCGACGAAGGGAATAGCGGCGGCGATGAACTTCGTGCCGTCAATCACTGAGCCGCCACCCACGGCGAGTAGGAAGTCGATCTGCTCGCGGCGCGCCAATTCGACGGCTGCCATCAGCGTTTCGTAGGTCGGATTCGGCTCGATGCCGGAAAATTCGAAGACGCTAAAGTCCTGCAGCGCGGCTTTGACTTCGGCCAGTGTGCCAGTTTTGACGACGCTGCCGCCGCCATAGGTAATCAGGACGCGCGCGCCGGCCGGGATTTCGGCCGCGATATCGGCGATGCGTCCCTGTCCGAAAAGGATGCGCGTTGGATTGTGGAAGGTGAAGTTCTGCATGGCGGTCTCCTAGTGAATCAGGCAGCGGTGGCGAGGAAGGGGTAGTCGGTATAACCGTGCGCGTCGCCACCGTAGAGCGTGTCGACGTCGAGCGCGTTGAGCGGCGCATTGCGGCGCAGACGTTCGACCAGATCTGGGTTCGCGATGAAGGGACGGCCGAAGGCGATCAGGTCGGCATGTTTGGCGGCGCGTGCTTTGATGGCCATGTCGCGGGTATAGCCGTTGTTGGCGATCCATGTGTTCGGAAAACGTCCGCGCAGGGCGTCGAAGTCGAAGGCCTGCGGCGTTTCGCGCGGGCCGCCGGTAATTCCCTCGACGACATGAACGAACCCGATGCGGCGCGCCGCCAGTTGTTCAACGACATAGGTAAACAACGGCTGCGGGTTGCTGTCGTCGATGTCGTTCACGTTGCTCACCGGCGAGAGGCGCACGCCGACACGTTCGGCGCCCCATACGCCAACCACCACGTCGGTCACTTCGAGCAGCAGGCGGGCGCGGTTGGCGATGCTGCCGCCGTAACCGTCGGTGCGCAGATTGGTCTTGTCGCGCAGGAACTGATCTAGCAGGTAGCCGTTGGCGGCGTGGATCTCGACACCGTCGAAACCCGCCGCCTTGGCGTTCTGTGCGGCACGACGATAGTCGGCCACGATGCCCGGTAGTTCGGCCAGATCCAGGGCGCGCGGCGTCACCATGTCTTCTTTACCGGCACCGGTGAATACCCAACCGAGCGGCTTGACCGCTGACGGGGCGACCGGCGGCGCGCCGCCTTCCTGCAGCGCCGGATGCGAGATGCGGCCGACGTGCCAGAGCTGAATGACGATCTTGCCGCCCTTGGCGTGCACGGCGTCGGTCACCGCCCGCCAGCCGGCCACCTGGGCGGCACTGTAGATGCCTGGCGTCTGGATGTAGCCCTTGCCCTGAGGCGAAATCTGCGAGGCCTCCGTGATCAGCAGGCCGGCGCTGGCGCGTTGTTCGTAGTACGTGACCATCAGTGGCGTCGGCGCGTCGCCGGCGCCAGCCCGGCTGCGCGTCAACGGCGCCATGACAACACGGTTGGCGAGCGAGATCGGGCCAAGGGCGGCCGGATCGAACAGATCATTGCTGGTCGTTTGGGTAGCGGTCATCGTGGACTCCTGAGGTTATGGACCGAACGGCTAGTAAATGGCAAAAAAAAGGTCAGTCGGCGGACGCGCGCAGGCAGTCGAGATGCGCGTCGACGATCGCCGCCAGGCGCGCGTTTTCGATCCCGCTCTTGGCTAGTACCTGCAAGCCGGCGACGAGGTTAAGCAAAAGGTCGGCGGTGCACTCCGGGTCGAGGGCCACCGCCAGCGAGCCATCGGCCTGGCCGCGCCGCAGCGTGGCGACCAGCAAGGCACCCAGAGCGTCGAGGTGGGTGCGTATGCCGGCTTCGATCTCCGCGTCGTGCGGCGCCAGCTCGACGGCAATATTGACGATCAGGCAACCGCAACGTTCGCCCGGACGATGCGCCGCTGGGTCGATGCCGTGGCTGAGCCAGGCGGCGAGCAGCGGCGCGACCGGCCCGGCGGCGTTGAAGTGGCAGCAGGTCTGCGCCAGTTCGCGCCCGCTGTAGCGCTGGAGCGCAACGAGCAGGACGGCACGCTTACTGCCGAAGCATTCGTAGAAACTGCTCTTGCTCAGGTGCATGGCCGCCAGTAGGTCGGTCATCGAGGTCGCGGCGTAGCCTTTGAGCCAGAACGTGTCGAGCGCTTGGTCGAGGACTTCATCGATCGCAAATTCGCGGCAACGGGACATGGAGAGCGTGTTAGTGGAAAGGGAAAGGCGATAATACTGGAACGATCGGTCCAAAACAAGCGACAGGCCAACGCGGCGGACGAAGCGGGGTGTTCACTGGTTGGCGCCGAGTTTCCGCAGTTTGCGGTAGATGGTGCGTTCGCTGACGCCGAGTTCGCTGGCCAGTGCCTTGCGACTGCCGGCGTGCTGCGCCAGGCGCTGGCGCAGCACGTCGAGTTCGAGCTCGGCGAGCGAGCGCCGCGCCCCCGCGTCGAGCGCCAGCAAAGCGGCCGGCGACTGGCCGGTAACGCCGACATCCTCGGGCAGCAGTTCGGCCTGAATGAGGTCGCCGTCGCAGAGCAGGCTGGCGCGCTCAAGCACATTGCGCAGCTCGCGCACATTGCCCGGATAGTCGTGCGCGCACAGCCTGTCCATCGCCGCCGCCGACAGGCCGAGCAGGCGGCCCGGCGCAACGCGGGCAAGCAGCGACTTGGCGAGCAGCGGAATATCCTCCGCCCGCTCGCGCAGCGCCGGCAAGCCGATTGGAAAGGCGTTGATGCGGTAGAACAGGTCCTGCCGGAAGCTGCCGGCGGCGACCATGGCGCGCAAGTCGCGGTGCGTCGCGGAGATCAGGCGAACGTCGGCCTTCGACAGCAGCGCGGTGCCGACGGCGCGGTAGGTGCCGGTCTCGAGCAGGCGCAGCAGCTTGACCTGCATGGTCAGCGGGATATCGCCGACTTCGTCGAGAAACAGCGTACCGCCGCTTGCCGCTTCGACCAACCCGGCGCGACGGGCGGTGGCGCCGGTAAAGGCGCCACGCTCGTGACCGAAGAGCTCGCTTTCAAAGAGGGTTTCCGGAATGCCGGAGCAATCGACCGTGACGAACGGTCCGGCCGCGCGCCGGCTGGCGTCGTGGATGGCCTTCGCGACCAGCTCCTTGCCGGTACCGGATTCGCCCTGCAGCAACGCCGTCGCGTCGGACGGGCCGACGCGGGCAACCAGCGAGAGCATGCGCTGGAACGAGGCGGCGCGACCGACTAGGCCGGTGGACGCGGACAGCCCGCGCGCGACCTTCAGCGGTTCCATCTTCTCGACATAGTAGGCGATCTGCCCGGCAGCGTCGCGCAGCGGCGACAGCTCGATATTGACATAGGCCTCGCCTGCGGCCGTGTGGTGCAGATGCAGCACCCGCTCGCGTTGCCCGGAGGCCAAGCTTTGCTTCAGCGGACAGGTTTCGCCGGCCTGGTCGCAGGGGACGGTAATCTGGTGCGAAACGTCGAAGCAGGCCCGACCGACGGCATTGGTACCCTCGCCGAAGGTCTGCCGGTAGGCATGGTTGGCAGCGACGATCCGGTACTGCGTGTCGCAGAGAATATGCGGTTCCGGCAGCGTATCGAGGAAGGAAACGAGCTCGGGCAAGAATGGGGAGGGCATAGCGGTTGGCCGGTCCGGTCATCGACGGCAGCGATCATGCCACTTATGCCAGGACAGGCACAACCCTAGTGAGCCAATGCCTCCGCATCGGTCATCGCGGATTCGCCAATTTCCGCAACGGCGTCGTTCAGTGGACGTGCGAAGGATCCTTGGCCAGGCTACCTCCCTCCGCCTCTTCCTCAGCGGCATGGCGCATGGCATAGCGGAGGATGTACGCCGCCATGACAACCATGAAAATGATGGTAAATAGGCTGAGCAGACCGATGTCCGAAGTGAGTAGAAGATTCCAGGCCATGATTTTTCTCCATTTGTTGTAACTCAGGTTGGTGGGACAATCCCAGTTGCCCAATGGGGAACGCAAGACATATGCCGATGTGCACGGCAACGCCCTACCACCATGTCAAGCCATTGATTAAGCGCCATCTTCGTCCAGCAGACGCATCGCAACACGCGACACTGGCGACGGCCAGCTGCCGTTTCCGGCAGATTCGAGAGCGCGCGACCGTCACCACTGTCATGCCGAGCCGGCGACACGAACGGGCGCCGGGAGCTGGATCGCGCCTGGCGGACAGCACATCACGGCTCCGGAAGGAACGGCCATCGGTGTGCCTTGCTGCGCCTTCTGCGAGACCCCAAGGCGCAAACGATCTTTGTTGGACAACGCGACAGGTTAATGCGATTTGGTTTTCAGTACGTCGACTCCACACTAGCGGCGCAGGGCCGTTCAATGCAGGTCATCGAGCCGGCTGAGTTGGCGGACGATATGGTGCGCGACCTGGATGAAGTCATCGTTTCCATGTGCGCCCGGCGGTACGGGAAGAGGTCCGCCAAGCACTGTGCAAAAAAAGCGATGGAAGCCTAAATGATGAGTAGCACGGTCAATGAAGGCGTTGTTTGAGCGTGAAGTGACGAACATGGCTGATCTGCCGTTTTTCACCTACAAGACGCGTCCCGCGCTTAGTCCGACGCGGGACGCAACCTTGGTCGCTTATGCCGCACTTTACGGGCGAGCGGAACGTTCGCTCTTTTGCGCGACGCGGGCGACCACCGGCTTGACGATCTTCATGGCGTATTAATGGAGCTCCGTCTTCACCGCGTAGGTGCCGTCGCGGCCTGAGCAGCCTTCGACGACTTCCACCTCGGTGCCCGGCACCAGCGAAAGCGCCTCGCGTCTTCGGCCCGATGTTCTGCACGCGCTGGTGGCAGGCAGCATAGTAAACGACGCGGCCGAGCACTGCATGAAGTCGGCACGCAGCTTGCCATCCTTGTGGCGCAGCATCAGCTACTCGAAGGGGTCGAAGAATACCGCCTTCAGTTTCTGCACGTCCGCGTCATCAGGGAAGATGAGCGGCAGCTTCTGTTTGAACATCAGCACGCACGAGGGAATCAGCGCGACCAGGGTCCGCCCCTCGTCGACCAGCCTGGCGAGGACCGGAATGGTGGCCGCCCTGGCCGCGTCGAATCATCTTCTCCTCAAAGGGATAAAGCGGAGTTGGTGACCGACGGCTACGTCCTGATCGTAGACAGCGGACGCAACGAACTCCAGTTGATTTTCGCCATGATCAGCATAGCCGGCGGCTATCGCGGGAGCGGCCGCGTCGCGGCCTTTTTTCCAAAACCGACGGCAAGTCGCGGGAACCTGTCGCCCGCCTGGCGATCTAGTCATATTGATCACCACGCCCATCGCCAATGACTTCTCTGACCTTTGATAACCGTTTCCTACGCGAGTTGCCGGGCGATCCGAACGAGGGCAACCGCATTCGCCAGGTACTCGGCGCCTTATGGTCGCCGGTGGCGCCCACGCCGGTCGCCGCACCCCGCCTACTCGCCCACTCGCGCGAAATGGCCGCCCGCCTGGACTTGGACGACGCCGCGCTGCACGCGCCAACGCTGGTCGAGGTACTGGCCGGTAATGCGCTGCTGCCCGGCATGCAGCCCTACGCCACCTGCTACGGCGGCCACCAATTCGGGCAGTGGGCTGGGCAACTCGGCGACGGGCGCGCCATCGGCTTGGGCGAAGTGATCAATCGCGCCGGCGAGCGTTGGGAGTTGCAGCTCAAGGGCGCCGGTCCGACGCCTTATTCGCGCCGCGCCGACGGCCGCGCCGTGCTGCGCTCGTCGATCCGCGAGTTCCTGTGCAGCGAAGCAATGCATCATCTCGGCGTGCCGACGACGCGCGCGCTGAGCCTGATCGGTACCGGCGACGAGGTGATCCGCGACATGTTCTACGACGGCCGCGCGGCGGCCGAGCCGGGCGCCATCGTTTGCCGCGTGGCGCCCTCCTTCACGCGCTTCGGCCATTTCGAGATCCTCGCCGCGCGCCGCGAAACGGCGCTGCTGCGCACCCTCGTCGACTTCACCATCGACCGCGACTTTCCGGAACTCGCCTTCGCAGCCGACACAACCCCCGACGAGCGCCTGGCCACCTGGTTCACCGAGGTGTGCACGCGCACCGCGCGGCTGATGGTGCACTGGATGCGCGTCGGCTTCGTGCACGGCGTGATGAACACCGACAACATGTCTATTCTCGGCCTGACCATCGACTATGGTCCCTACGGCTGGGTCGACAACTTCGACCCCGTATGGACGCCGAACACCACCGACGGCGATGGCCGCCGTTACTGCTTCGGCCGACAACCCGAAATCGCGCGCTGGAACCTGGAGTGCCTGGCCAACGCCCTGCAAACGCTACTCACCGACCCGCGCCCGCTGGTCGAAGCGGTGGCGGGTTACGACGAAACCTTCTCCCACGAGGCGACCCAGATGTATGCCGGCAAGTTCGGCTTCGACGCCTGGCAGGAGGATGACGACGAGCTGATCAACGACGTCTTCGAGTTGCTGCGCGTCGCCGAAGTGGACATGACCGACTTCTTCCGCCAACTGGCGCACTTCGACATCGCCACACCGTCGACTGACCTCCTGCTCGGCACCTTCTATCGCGACGACCTGCGCGAGCAATACCTGCCCGACTTTGCCAACTGGCTGCAACGCTACGCCGCCCGCCTAGCGCGGGACGTCCAGCCGGCGGCGCGACGCCACGCCCGCATGAACCGCGTCAACCCGCGCTTTGTGCTGCGCAACTACCTTGCACAGGAAGTCATCGAGCGCGCCGAAGCCGGCGACGCCAGCCGGATCGCCGAACTCCTCGACGTGCTGCGCCACCCCTACGACGAACAACCAGGCCGCGAACGCTTCGCCGCCAAACGGCCGGATTGGGCACGCCACAAGGCGGGCTGCTCGATGCTCTCGTGCAGTTCGTAAGGCGCGGCCCGGCAGCTCCCCGGCAAAATCCCGCCATGCTAAGCTGCGCGTTACCCAATCTTTTTATCGGAGACAAGAAATGCCTGGACTGCTACCCGACGTCGACCCTGAGGGTTTGCTCGAATACTCCGTGGTGTATACGGACCGCGCGCTCAACCACATGTCGACGGCTTTTCAGGGCGTAATGAAGGACATCTCGGCCATCCTGAAACGGGTCTACCATGCAAAATCGGCCATTATCGTGCCCGGCAGCGGTACCTTCGGCATGGAAGCGGTGGCCCGCCAGTTCGCCAACGACAAGAAATGCCTGGTCATTCGCAACGGCTGGTTCAGCTACCGCTGGACACAGATTTTCGACGCCGGCAAGATTCCCTCGGAAGCGACTGTCCTCAAGGCGCGGCGAATCGGCGATGGCCCGCAGGCTGCATTCGCGCCGCCACCCATCGCGGAGGTGGTCGCCGCGATCAACGCGCAAAAGCCCGATCTGGTCTTCGCCCCGCACGTCGAAACTGCGTCCGGCATGATCCTCCCCGACACCTACCTGCGCGCCGTCAGCGAAGCCGTGCATGCCGCTGGTGGCCTATTCGTGCTCGACTGCGTGGCGTCCGGCACGATCTGGGTGGACATGGTCGCCACCGGCGTCGACATCCTGATCAGCGCTCCGCAGAAGGGCTGGAGCGGTTCGCCCTGCTGCGCCCTGGTCATGCTCGGCGAAACGGCGCGCGCACGGATCGAGGCGACGACCAGCAGCAGCTTTGCCTGCGACCTGCGCAAGTGGTTGCAGATCATGGAAGCCTACGAGAACGGTGGCCACGCCTATTACGCCACATTGCCGACCGACGCCCTGAGCGATTTGCGCGAAGTGATGCAGGAGGCAGAGCGCTACGGTTTCGACAAAATACGCGGCGAACAGCAGGAACTCGGCGACAAGGTGCGCGCCCTACTCACCCGCAAAGGCTTCAAGAGCGTTGCCGCCGAAGGCTTCCAGGCGCCCGGTGTGGTAGTTTGCTACACGGACGACGCCGAAATCCAGAGCGGTCGGAAATTCGTCAGCCTCGGGCTGCAGACCGCCGCCGGCGTTCCCCTGGAATGCGACGAACCCGCGGATTTCAGAACCTTCCGCCTTGGTCTCTTCGGCCTCGACAAGCTGCACGACATTGAGCGCACGGTGCGCACCCTGGAGCAGGCGTTCAGCCAGATCACCTAACCACCGCAGCGGAAGCGCTGCGCGACAGTCGCGAAATGCAAATGGCGCAGGATTGAACTGCGCCATTTTTTTGTCCTGAACTTGGCAAGAAATGGCGCTTTCTTCCATAAAAACGTCAGCTGATCCTCTTGGCGCACGACGCCACTTCGTTGCCATGACGCCTGCCTATCGAACGAAAGGTGGCATATGACGTCGAATGAAAAGTGACGCATCGTGAGAGGAGGTTTGCCATGTCCCAACCCGTTGCCATTGCCCCGATGTTGCGCTTCATCGGCGTAGCCAGTGCGCTCGGCGCACCCGATTTCGCCTCGACGCGCGGCGCGCAGAACGGCGCCCAGGCCTTGCGTGAAATGGGCGTGCTGGCGGCGGTTCGGCGTTGCGGACGGGAAGCGGCGTGGAGCACGACGATTGAGGCGCCGGAAGGTGATCGCCTGCCAGCGCTCGCCGCTTTGTTGCATGAAGTGGCCGACGAGGTGGCGGCGACCCTAGCGCTCGGTGCGCTGCCCATCATCCTCGGCGGCGACCATGCCATGGCGGCGGGCACTTGGCGCGGCGTCGGGCGAGCGCTCGGCCGAGCACCGGGGCTGATCTGGATCGACGCGCACCTCGATGCGCACACGCCCGACAGCAGCCCGTCGGGCAATCCTCACGGCATGCCGCTGGCCGCCTTGCTCGGTGCCGGGTCGCCCGAGGTGGTCGAAATCGACGGACCGCTGCTTGATGCGCGTCATGTGGTCGTAATTGGCGCACATAGCTTCGAGCCGGACGAGGCGCGCCTGCTCGCTGCCTTCGGCGTCACCGTGTACGACATGGCCGAGATCGGGCGTCGCGGACTGGTGGCAGTCTTCCGCGATGCCCTGGAGATTGCTGGCGGCGGCAGTCGCCCCTTCGGGATCAGCATTGACCTCGACGCGCTCGATCCGCTGCTCGCCCCCGGCGTCGGCACGCCGGTCGCCGGCGGTTTGCAGGGTGGCGAGTTGCGCCTGGCGCTGACCGGCGCGCTGCGCAATCGCCAGTGCGTGGCACTCGAAATTGCCGAATACTGCCCCGACCTTGATCCGCTCGGGCTCACCGCGCGACTTGCCATCGACCTCGTCGAGAGCGCCTGCACGCCGCCGGCCGCCGAGTTGCGGCAGTGGGAAGCGAACTATGGCGCGCAGAACTACGCACCGCTCCCGATCGTCCTCGCCGAAGGACACGGTTGCTGGCTGAGCGACCGCGACGGGCGGCGCTATCTCGACCTGATGTCGGCCTACTCGGCAGTCAGTTTCGGACACAGCCATCCGCGCTTAGTGGCGGCGCTCGCCGCCCAGGCCAGCAGGCTGGCTGTCACCTCGCGTGCCTTCTTCAACGACCGCCTGCCACTCTTCCTGAAACGCCTAACCTCGCTCACCGGCTATGAACGCGCGCTGCCCGTCAACACTGGGCTAGAGGCCGTCGAGACGGCGCTCAAGGCGGCGCGCAAGTGGGCTTACAAAATCAAGCGCGTGCCTGACGGGCAGGCCGAGATCATCGTCTGCGCGGGCAATTTCCACGGGCGCTCGACGACCATCGTCGGTTTTTCGTCCGAAGCGCAGTACCGCGACGGCTTCGGCCCCTTCACGCCGGGCTTCCGCCAGGTGCCCTACGGCAATGCGGCGGCGCTCGAAGCGGCGATCACACCGCACACGGCCGCCTTCTTCGTCGAACCGATCCAGGGCGAGGCCGGCATTGTCGTGCCGCCGGCAGGCTACCTCGCCGCCTGCGCCGAGATCTGCCGGCACCACAACGTGCTGCTAATTGCCGACGAGGTGCAGACCGGGCTCGGCCGCACCGGCTACCTGCTCGCCTGTGAACACGAGGGCGTGCGCCCGGACGGCGTCATCCTCGGCAAGGCGCTTGGCGGCGGCCTGCTACCGGTCTCGGCCTTCCTCGCCGACGAGCAAGTGATGCAGGTGTTCACCCCCGGCGACCACGGCTCGACCTTCGGTGGCAACGCGTTGGCCGCCGCGGTCGGTCTTGAAGCGCTCGACCTGCTGATCGACGAGGATCTGAGCACCCGCTCGGCGAGCCTCGGGCTCTGGCTGCAGGTACAACTCGCCGCGTTGGCCGCGCGCCACCCACTGATCCGTGAAGTACGCGGGCGCGGCCTGTTCGCCGGCATCGAAATTTCCGAACGCGCTCCGGCATACGTCAATGCGCACTTTCTGACCCAGGCACTCGCCGCGCGCGGCGTGCTCACCAAGGAGACGCACGGCACCGTGCTGCGCCTAACGCCGCCGCTGATCGTCACGCAGAACGAACTGGCGTGGGGCTTGGCACGCCTCGACGAAGTCTTCACCGACGCCGGCCAGCGCCTGTCGCGCGCCGCGTGAGTTTGAAAAAGGGATGCCCAGAAAAAAGGGGGAAACCGCCATGCGCCACGCCTTAATGATCGACGCGCTGTTCGAGCGCCTGGGGCTCGGCGAGCAGAACCCGGCGGCGGCGCTCGGCGATGGCTCGTGGCGCGACGGCGTCGGCGGCTTCGCCTCAATCGATCCGACCAGTGGCGAACCGCTCGCAATGATCGCCCGCGCCACGCCCGACGATTACGACGCGGCGATCGGTGCCGCACAACGCGCACAGCGCCGCTGGCGCGAAATCCCGCCGCCTCGGCGCGGCCTCTTCGTGCGCGATCTGGCCGACGCGTTGCGCGCGCGCAAACACGACCTCGGCACACTGATCGCGCTCGAAGTTGGCAAGATCAAGAGCGAGGCCGACGGCGAGGTGCAGGAGATGATCGACATTGCCGACTTCGCCGTCGGCCTGTCGCGCCGCCTGGAAGGCAGCAGCTTCGCCTCCGAACACCCGCAGCAACGCCTGTTCGAGCAGTGGCACCCACTCGGCCCGGTGGCAGTGGTCACCGCTTTCAACTTCCCTGCGGCCGTGTGGGCATGGAACGCGCTAATTGCCGCCGTCTGCGGCGACAGCGTAGTGTGGAAGCCGAGCCCGAAGGCGGCGCTGACGGCGATCGCTGTGCAGCGCATCGTCGACGAGGTGGCGACACAGTACAACGCCACCGGTGTATGCACCCTGCTCCTCTCTGACGAAGTCTGGCCAGTCGTGCATCTCGCTGCCGACCCACGCTTGCCGCTGATCTCCTTTACCGGCTCATCGGCGGTTGGGCGACGCCTAGCGCCGATCGTCGCCGAGCGCTTTGGACGCTGCCTGCTCGGATGCTCAGGCAACAACGCGCTGATCGTCGACGAAAGCGCCGATCTCGATCTGGCGCTACCGGCCATTGTCTTCGGTGCGATCGGCACGGCCGGGCAGCGCTGCACCACGACACGCCGCCTGATCGTGCATCGCGCCCGGCGCGACGAGTTGCGCCAACGCCTCATGGACGCATACCGCCAAGTCCGCATCGGCGATCCGCTCGATCCAGCCACCCTGCTCGGCCCGCTGATCGACGAGGAGGCACGCCGCGTTTTTTCCAGCACGGTCACCGAGGCCGTGGCGGCGGGCGGCACCCTACTCGCAGGCGGCCGCGAACTGACCGGACACGGCTTCTTTGTGGAACCTACCCTGATCGCTGCCGCCAACGACTGGCCGGCGGTGCAGCGCGAGACCTTCGCGCCGATCCTCTACCTGCTCGACTGCGACGACTTCGATCATACGCTGCGCCTGCACAACGCCGTGCCGCAGGGGCTGTCCTCGGCACTCTTCACCCTCGACCTGCGGCACGCCGAACGCTTTATCGCGGCGGCCGGCAGCGATTGCGGCATCGCCAACATCAACCTCGGCACCTCAGGTACCGAGGTCGGCGCGGCCTTTGGCGGCGAGAAGGACACGGGTGGCGGCCGCGAGGCCGGCTCCGATGCGTGGAAGGTCTACATGCGCCGGCAAACCACGACCATCAACTGGGGGCGCTCGTTACCGCTGGCGCAGGGAATATCTTTCGAGCTATCGTCAACGCAAGCGGTAGATAAGCCGTAAACCTTTTTAAGAGTTGCTGCTCTAACAGGTAAAAGAAGCGCCCACCTCAAGGAGAAATATCATGTCAATCTTCGCCCGCTACCAAGGCCGCTACGAAGCGGCACAGGAAGAGGAGATGTCGGTCCAGGATTACCTGGACTTATGCAAACACGACCACGCAGGTTACGCCAGCGTTGCCGAGCGCATGCTGGAAGCCATCGGCGAACCGGAGATGGTGGACACGCGCAGCGACCATCGTCTGTCGCGTATCTTCGCCAACAAGATGCTACGGCGCTATCCCGCCTTCCGGGATCTGTACGGCATGGAAGAGGTGATCGAACACATCGTCTCCTATTTCCGCCATGCGGCGCAGGGACTGGAAGAGAAAAAGCAAATTCTCTATCTGCTCGGCCCGGTCGGCGGCGGCAAATCCTCGCTCGCCGAGAAGTTGAAGTACCTGATCGAGAAAGTGCCCTTCTACGCAATCAAGGGTTCGCCGGTACACGAATCGCCCCTGGGTCTGTTCAACCCGGCGGAGGACGCACAGCTGCTCGAAGACGACTACAACATTCCGCGCCGCTACCTGAACAGCATCATGAGTCCCTGGGCGGTCAAGCGCTTGCACGAATTCGGCGGCGACATCACGAAGTTTCGCGTCGTCAAGCTGCGCCCCTCGGTGCTCTCGCAGATCGCCGTTTCGAAAACTGAGCCGGGCGACGAAAACAATCAGGACATCTCCTCGCTGGTCGGCAAAATCGACATCCGCAAGCTCGAGACCTACTCGCAGAACGACCCAGACGCCTATTCCTACTCGGGTGGCCTGTGCCTGTCAAACCGCGGCGTGCTCGAGTTCGTCGAAATGTTCAAGGCGCCGATCAAGGTCTTGCACCCACTGCTCACCGCGACGCAGGAAGGCAACTACAAGGGCACCGAGGGCTTCGGCGCGATTCCCTTCGACGGTCTGGTGCTCGCCCACTCGAACGAGGCCGAGTGGCTGGCCTTCAAGAACAACCGCAACAACGAAGCTTTCCTCGACCGTATCTACATCGTCAAGGTGCCCTACTCGTTGCGCGTCTCGGACGAGATCCATATCTACGAGAAGCTGCTCGTCAATTCCTCGCTGGACCACGCGCCATGCGCACCGGACACGCTGCGCATGATGGCCCAGTTTGCCGTGCTGTCGCGCCTGAAGGAGCCGGAAAATTCGAGTCTCTTCTCGAAAATGCGCATCTACGACGGGGAGAACCTGAAGGACACGGACCCAAAGGCCAAGAGCTACCAGGAGTACCGCGACTACGCCGGGGTGGACGAAGGAATGACCGGACTGTCCACCCGCTTCGCCTTCAAGATCCTGTCGCAGGTGTTCAACTTCGACCACCGCGAGGTAGCGGCCAATCCGGTGCACCTAATGTACGTGCTCGAACAGCAGATCGAGCAGGAGCAGTTCCCGCCCGAGATCGAGGAAAAATACCTGCGCTACATCAAGGAGTACCTGTCGCCCCGTTATGCCGAGTTCATCGGCAAGGAAATCCAGACCGCCTACTTGGAGAGCTATTCCGAGTACGGACAGAACATCTTCGACCGTTATGTCCTGTACGCCGATTTCTGGATTCAGGATCAGGAATTTCGCGACCCCAACACCGGCGAAATGCTCGACCGCGGCGCCCTCAACGACGAACTGGAGAAGGTCGAAAAGCCAGCAGGCATCTCGAACCCGAAGGATTTTCGCAACGAGGTGGTGAACTTCGTACTACGCGCGCGCGCCAAGAACGCCGGCAAGAATCCGGCCTGGACGTCCTACGAGAAGCTACGCGCGGTGATCGAGAAAAAGATGTTCTCCAACACCGAAGAGCTGCTCCCGGTCATCTCCTTCAACACCAAGGCCAGCGGCGACGAACAGAAGAAGCACAAGGACTTCGTCGACCGCATGATCAGCAAGGGCTACACCGAGAAACAGGTGCGTCTGTTGTGCGAATGGTATCTGCGGGTAAGGAAGTCGTCTTGAACGGCTGCGGTATTTTCCAGACGGAGACGAGCAGCGGCAGGGCGGAGGCATGGAGAAAGACGAGACGCACGGATGGCTGGCGTGGCGGGTTTTCCCATTGCCTCGGAGCCGCTGCGGCGAGCGCCGTTAAGCTGAACGGGAGGATCCAATGACCGTGCGCATCGTCGACCGCCGGTTCGACAGCAAGAACAAGAGTTCGGTCAATCGCAGCCGCTTCATCCGGCGTTTCAAGGGGCAGATCCGCAAGGCGGTCTCCGAGGCGATCAACCAACGCGGCGTGCGCGACCTTGATAACGGCGAAAAGATCGGCATTCCCGGCAAGGATATCGCCGAGCCGCAGTTCACCCACGGGCACGGCGGCGTGCGCGAGATCGTCAATCCGGGCAACGACCGCTTCAGCACCGGCGACGAGATCGAGCGTCCAGAAAGTGGCGCCGGCGGCACCGGCCGCGGCCAGGCGAGCCCGGACGGCGAAGGCCTCGACGACTTCGTCTTCACGCTGACGCGCGACGAGTTCCTGGACATCTTCTTCGACGAACTGGCCCTGCCCAATCTGGTCAAGCGCCAACTCGCGCACATTGAGCAATATCGCCGCGTACGCGCCGGTTATACGCAATCGGGCGTACCGGCCAACATCAACCTCGGGCGCACCATGCGCGGCGCGGCCGGCCGGCGGATCGCCATTGGCGCTCCCTACAGCGGGCAGTTGCGGGCGCTCGAAGCCGAGCTTAAAGCTTTGTGCGAAACGCTGCCCGACGACCACCCGGAGGTAACGCGCGTACGCCGAGAAATTGCCAAACTGCACGCCAGGATTGAAGCGCTGCCGTTCATCGACCCGTTCGACCTGCGCTACAACAATCGCATCCGCGTACCGCAGCCGACCACGCAGGCGGTTATGTTCTGCCTGCTCGACGTGTCCGGCTCGATGGACGAAGGACGGAAGAATATTGCCAAGCGCTTCTTCATGCTGCTCTACCTTTTTCTGAACCGTAACTACGAGCACATCGAGGTGGTTTTCATCCGTCACCACACAATCGCTTCCGAGGTGGACGAGGATGATTTCTTCACGTCCCGCGAATCCGGCGGGACGGTGGTCTCCAGTGCGCTGGTCTTGATGCAGAAGGTCATCCGCGAGCGCTACCCGAGCAACCTGTGGAACATCTACGGCGCGCAGGCCTCAGACGGCGACAACTGGAACGACGACTCGCCGCATTGCCGTGAGCTGCTCGAAGCGTCGCTGCTGCCGGTGTGCCAGTTCTTCGCCTACATCGAGATCACCGAAGGCTCGCCACAGAACCTGTGGGAGGAATACCAAAAGTTGCAGGCCACGCACGCCAACCAGTTTGCCATGCAGCGCATTGGCAACGTGACCGATATCTACCCGGTTTTCCGCGAGCTGTTCAAACAGCGCGCCTAGGAGTCAGCATGAGTGAGGTCTCCGTCGCCCCCCTGCCCGTCGGCTCCGAGTGGACCTTCGAGGCGATTACCCGTTACGACGAGGCGATCGGCCGCGTCGCCCAAGCCTACGGGCTGGACGGCTATCCACATCAGCTCGAATTGATCAGCGCCGAGCAGATGATGGATGCCTACGCCTCCGTCGGCATGCCGGTTTATTATCCCCACTGGTCCTTCGGCAAGCATTTCCTGGCCACCGAAAATCGCTACAAACGTGGCCAGATGGGGCTCGCCTACGAGATCGTGATCAACTCCGATCCGTGCATCGCCTACCTAATGGATGAGAACACCCTGCCCATGCAGGCGCTGGTCATTGCCCATGCCGCCTACGGGCACAACTCCTTCTTCAAGGGAAACCACCTGTTCAAGCAGTGGACCAGCGCCGACGCGATCATCGACTATCTGGTGTTCGGCAAGAACTACATCGCACAGTGCGAGGAACGACACGGCGTCGAGGCGGTCGAGCGGCTGCTCGACGCCTGCCACGCGCTGCTCAACGTCGGTGTTGACCGCTACAAGCGCTCGCCGAAACTCTCGCTGGAGAAGGAAGCCCTGCGTCAGAAGGAGCGCGAGGAGTACATGCAGGGGCAGGTGAACGACCTCTGGCGTACCCTGCCGCCGCACCCGGAAGCCGAGCATCCGAGCGAGGAGCAGCGCTTTCCGGCGGAGCCCGAGGAGAACCTGCTCTATTTCATCGAAAAGAACGCGCCGCTGCTCGAACCCTGGCAACGCGAAGTGGTGCGCATTGTGCGCAAAATCGGCCAGTATTTCTATCCGCAGCGCCAGACACAGGTGATGAATGAGGGCTGGGCCTGCTTCTGGCACTACACGCTGCTCAACACGCTCTACGACCAGGGCGAGCTATCCGACGGCTTCATGTTCGAGTTCCTGCAGTCGCACACCAACGTCGTCTATCAGCCGCCGTACAACAGCCCATATTATTCGGGCATCAATCCCTACGCACTCGGCTTTGCCATGTGGCGCGACCTGCGCCGCATCTGCGAGGAGCCGACCGAAGAAGACCGCGAGTGGTTCCCGGATATCGCCGGCTCAAACTGGCGCGAGACCTTTGACTTCGCCATGCGCAACTTCAAGGACGAAAGCTTTATCGCACAATATCTCTCACCGCGCCTGATGCGCGAGTTCCGGCTCTTCTCGGTGCTCGACGACGACCTGCGCGGCAAGCTGCAGGTCGAAGCCATCCACGACGAGCAGGGCTACCGCACGCTGCGCCACCAGCTCTCCGCGCAATACGATCTGGGCACCCGCGAGCCGAACATCCAGGTCTGGAACGTCGACCTGCGCGGCGACCGCTCGCTGACCCTGCGCCATTTCGTTCACCAGCGCCGACTACTTAGCGAATCGCGCGCGACAGTCCTTGAACACATGTCCTATCTATGGGGCTTTACCGTGCGCCTGGAACAACAACACGCCGACGGCAAGGTCGACCTGGTTGCGGAGCAACTGAGTGAAAAACGGCGGCGCGACCGGCGGCCCGACTGAAAATTACCCACCCATGCTTTCTGCCCTGACGCTCCTCCTTGTCCTGCAACTGATCGGCGAGATTCTCGTGCAATGGTTCACCCTGCCGGTGCCCGGCCCGGTGATCGGCTTGCTGCTGCTCTTCGGCGGACTGTTGCTGCGCGGCCACCTCCCCGACGATCTACGCAATACCGCCAATAGCCTATTGCAGCATCTCTCACTGCTCTTCGTGCCGGCCGGCGCCGGCGTCATGATTCACGCCGGGCAGATCGCCGACGAGTGGCTGCCGCTGCTCGCCGCGTTGATCGGCAGCACCCTGCTCTCGATGGCGGCAACGGCGTTGACCCTAAAATTCTTCCTGCGCAGCCGCTGCCGAGAACCATGACCTTGGTGCCAAAACTCAGCGAAATCTGGGTTTATCTCGCAGCCACGCCCCTGCTCGGGTTAACCCTCACCCTGCTCGCTTACCAACTGGCCGTCGTCCTCTACCGGCGCGCCGGCGGCAATCCGCTGGTCAATCCGGTAGCGGTCGCCATCACCCTGATCGTCGCCACGCTGACCCTCACTGGCACGCCCTACCGCACTTACTTCGACGGCGCGCAATTCGTGCACTTCCTGCTCGGACCGGCCACCGTGGCGCTGGCCATCCCGCTGTTCAGCCAGATCAGGCGTCTGAAAAGCATGTTCCTGCCACTGCTCGGCGCGCTCCTCGTCGGCTCGCTGACGGCGGCCGCCTCCGCCGTCGCCATCGGCTGGGCACTCGGCGCCTCCAGCGAATCGGTTCGTTCGCTGGCCCCCAAGTCGGTGACCACGCCAATCGCCATGGGCATTGCCGAGAAGATCGGCGGCCTGCCCTCGCTGACCGCCGTACTGGTGGTATGCACCGGCATTCTTGGCGCCGTCTCGGCGCGCGGCCTACTCAACCTGCTGCGCATCGAGGATCACGCCGTGCGCGGTTTCGCCGTCGGCGTCGCAGCGCACGGCATCGGCACGGCACGGGCTTTCCAGGTCAGCGAAGAAGCCGGCGCCTTCTCGGCACTGGCCATGTGCCTGAACGGCATCGCCACGGCGCTTCTGCTGCCACTCCTGTTCCGTATCTTCGGCGGCTAGCTGGCGCGCATCTGCCCGCGCTCGGCATCGCGCCGATCATCGCGGGGAAGTGCCGACCGCTTGTCACGAAAGCGTAAGGTGTTTGTCATCATAAATGACTATGTTGTCGGCTTGACCAACAGCGCACCGCACCGCCCTTGCGCCAGCCATTGAACCCTTTTGGACTCGTCTATTGACCACCATTCGCCGTTCGCTCGCTTATTCGATCGCCAGCAGCTACTTTGCGCTGCCGCTTCAGATCGTCGGCACGATGGTCATGTCGCGTCTCCTCACCCCCGCGGAGACTGGGGTTTTCGCGGTCGCTGCGGTGTTTTCAGCCTTTGCCAGCACTTTTCGCGATTTCGGCGTCGCCGAGTACCTGATTCAGGAAAAGGAGCTCAACGCGGAGAAGATTCGCGCCGCGCTGAGCGTCAATCTCGCCATTTCCTGGTGCATGGCGCTCTTGCTGTTCGCTTGCGCGCCTTGGGTCGCCGACTTCTATCGCGACGCCGGGATCGCCGACGTGATGCGCGTCCAGGCATTAAATTTCCTGCTCATTCCTTTCGGCGCCGTCACCATGGCCAACTTCCGGCGCCAGCTCGACTTCCGGCCGATCTTCATTGCCGGCATATTGTCCAACGTTACCTCGTTTTGCACGGCGATCGCGTGCGCGCTGTCCGGCCTCAGCTACATGAGCCTGGCTTGGTCTTCGCTCGCCGGGGTGGCGGCCATGGTCGGTGCCGCCCTCTGGTTCCGCCCGCCCGACTTTCCCAGATGGCCAGGCTTCAAGGGCGTTGCCAGGGTCGTGCATTTCGGAAAGTTCGCGAGCGGCATCTACCTGTTCGGGCAACTCGGCAAAGGCGCACCGGAGATGATCATCGGTCGCGCCCAGGATCTGGTTGGGGTCGCCATGTTCAGCCGGGGCTATGGGCTCGTCGAGCTGTTCAACCGCAGCGTTCTGAACGCCGTCGTGCCTGTATGCCTGCCCTACTTTGCCAAGGGCAACCGCGACCAGGGATCGGTGGTCGGCGGCTATCTGCAGAGCATTTCCTACCTGACGGCGATCGGCTGGCCATTCTTCGCCTTCGTCGGCGTCGGCGCCTATGCAGCGATTCGCATTTTCTACGGTTACCAGTGGATCGCCGCGGCGCCCTTGTCGCAGATTCTCTGCCTGGTCGGTGCCGTCGAGTTGATTCACCACCTGGCCAAAGAAGCACTAATCGCCTCCACCGACGTGAAGCGCAGCAACAGCCTGCAAATCGGTCTGCAGAGCGCGCGTGTCGCCGGCCTGTTGGCGGTCATCCCCTTCGGCCTGAGCGGCGCCTGCTTCGGTCTGCTCGCGGCCGCTTTGGTCGGATCGGCACTATCGCAGTGGAACCTGCAGCGGGCCCTTAGCCTGCGCCTGAGCGATGTCGTCAAGGCTTGCATGCCAAGCGCGCTGATCACCATCCTGACCGTGGCACCCGTCGCCGTATGGACGCTTCTCGAACCGGTCGGCGAGCAGAACTATTTCCGCTTCGCGACTATCGGAGGATCAATGAGTGCGGCGCTTTGGCTGCTATCTCTGTGTTTCCTGCGGCACCCCTTATGGGATGAAATCGCCACCATATGGACGAACCTCGGGCAACGATTCGGGCAGCTGCGCAAAGGATAACGAAACAACTTTCTGAAGCATCGACGAAACGGGAAAACGCGATGAGGAATCTATCCGTATGGTAGCCAGGCCAATCCAGGTCGACGTGGAGTCCTACCGTCGACGCTACATGAGTTTGCCGCGCATGATCACCCACTGGCATCAGGCGAACGCGGTTTGCGAACATACCAGGCAGGGCGGGAGCGTGCTCGAAGTCGGCCCCGGTTCGGGACATACGACGTGGTTGCTACGGCAGTGGGGAATGAAAGTGACGACCCTCGATTTCGACGAGGCAGTGGGGCCGAATGTAGTCGGCGACGTAACCAGAATCCCGTGCGACGACGACGCTTTCGATTGCGTCATCGCCGCCGAAGTCCTCGAACACATCCCCTTCGACGAATTCGGCAAGGCGCTCGCCGAATTGGGGCGCGTTTGTCGTGGCCACATCGTCGTGACGCTGCCGGCGCCGTTTGTCGGCGCGGCCGCGTTGCTGAACTTTTCCGGACTAAACAACAAGGGGCTTTTCTTCGGACTGCCCTACTGGGTTGCCCACAAGTTCGACGGTCAGCACTACTGGGAGCTCGGCAAGCGCGGCTTCAGCGTCTGGCGCATCCGCCGCCAAATTCGGCGACAGGGATTTCGCATCGTCAGCGACTTCCGCCCGGCCCCTTCCCTATACTGCTACTTCTTCGTGCTGGCGCGCGCCGACAAAGCGCCACTCGCCAGCACCTGAGGCTGGAACAACGTCGCGCGGCGCCGCGAGCGGGAAGCCAGATGTCACACTCTGCGTTGCGAAAACCTGCTGCGGCGCCAGAGCGGCGGCCGACCAATCGCGCGGTGCACGGAGTTTCTGCAGGGCCAGTCGGCTAAGTGGCGATCGCCACAGCGTTTGGCGCGCATCGTCCGGGTAGTTCTCCACCCAGCTCAGGACGAATTCCTCGACCGTCCGTGGCAATTGTTCGGGCGGCAGTTTGCGCTGCGCGAGGAAGTTCTTCGTCGCCTGAATGACCAGTACGCGCAAAGCGTTGTTCAGGATGCGTTTGGAATGCGTCTTGATCTCCGCATATCGCCACCACTTCTTCGCGTCGATGGACCACGTAACCGCCTGATGCACGAGGATGTAGCCCTTGGCATTCCATGGGTTGCGTGCCGGATCGAGGCCAAAGCCGAGGACCGCGCCGAGCAGGGTATCGAAACCGTAGAGCCCGAGCGGCAGCCGGAAATTCGTGTTCTTCAGTTGGTGCATCGCGGCCTCCTTCAAGGCAAAGAAATTGCCTTGAAGCCCCCCTTCCCGCTGCATTTGCTCGCGCAAGTGAGGGGCCGTTCGGCCCGACGTGGGAATGCCCGTTCCAGCAATCGCCACCTGGTCCGCCGCCATGCCCGCGGCAAGCAGTTCAAGCGCATCGGGCATTGGCCGCGCATAACCGTCAACGAAGAACGCCAGCCCGCGACCCGGCCACACCAGATGAAGATACTGATTCCAGGTGTGCGCCTTGCCGCCCAGAGGCACGGACCACACCCGGATATGGGCAAAGCCACCCGAAATCGGCGTGATCGCCAAGATATGGGTAATCTGCGCCGCCAATCCGGGATTGCCATTGACCATGACGTCGATCACCGTCGGCTTGCTGGCCGCCCGCACGATCGCATCGATCGTCAGGAGCAGTACCTCGGGCGTTTCCCGCGCCGCGAAGATGGCGACCGACCACAGGGCACCGTCGGCCAAGCGCGACGACGAATCGGGCGCGCTGCGCATTTCGCCGACGAAGCGGGGAGCGGGGTGCGCCTCCTCGCGCAGCCGCACAGGCAACTCACGCTCCGCTGGCCCGGTTTGGGGCGCCGCGAGGCTCCTGATACAGCGCCAGCGCTTGCTCGGCTTAGCCCTGGTGTTACGAACCTCGTTGACTGGATGGAACGCCCGGCAGTGGTAGCAGAAGACAGTGTGGGTCATGGCTGGCCGAACCTCGCAAAGGGAGATAGCAGCCATGATTCGATATCCTTGTTACCCCCTCGTGACACCTGGGCTACGTCTTCGTTACCGCTCTCTTGGGTAGCACAACGGGGAAACGAACCACGATTGGCGGCCGTCGCCAAGCGTTGAATTTGCATCGGGAAATTGCGTGTCGCGAACGACCGCCATCAAACCGCGAGCGCGGTCACGGCATAGGCAATGTGCTTCGCGAAGCATCCGCCTCGTTGCCGCGAGAGGCACGAAGAAGGGGGTCGACGGCAATCGATCGGCGGGCCGGATTGGCCATAGCTTCCTGCCAGAGACGAACGTTGGCTCCGAGGAACCCCTGGCCTGCATACCGGATATGATTGCCCCAGGAGCCGATGAGCACGACCACGTCAGAGAGGACGCCGGCGCCTTCTTCGCGCTGAACATGTGCTCGAACGGCATCGCCGCAGCGCGCCTGTTACCACTGATGTTTCTTTTTTGCCGGCTAGGGGGCGTGGAAAGCGCCAGTCTCCGCCTGGCTGGGCATACCGCGGAGGCCTCTTCGAAGACGTTTTTCGAAGACGGCAAAAAATTTGCTAACGGAACAGAACCCCGCTGCACCGCCCTTCATTTGCGGGGCAGCCTTGCTGATCGAACCGCCTAGGCGGCGGGCGTCTCCGGCGGCAAAAACCGTGCGACGATATCGCGCGCCAGGCGCACCGGCTTCTTCGTCACCGAATCCAGGCAGCACCAGCAGCTTTCCACCACCGCCAGCACTTCACCGTCCCGATTGATCATTGTCTTGTAATAGGCACAGGCGCCCAACAGCTTCTTCAACAGAACCTTGACCTCGACATGGTCGTTGAGAAACGCCGGGTGGCGATAGCGGATTTCGTGCTTCAAAGCGACCCACAGATGCGACGCGATCGCCTCCTTGGGCGCCAGACGGCGCCAATGGTCAAGCACGGCGGCCTGCACCCAGGTGAGGTAAACGGCGTTGTTGACGTGGCCCAGTTCGTCGATGTCGGCGGGGGCGACATCGAGGTCGTATTCGTAGGGATGTGCTGCTTGAGAGGTCATTACCAGCTCCTCGAAAAGAGTTTCAGTATAGTCGACTGAAACGGTCAGGAAAGAGTTCATTTGCTCAAATTCACGGGGAAAGATCCGGGATTCCGGTGACCGAACGCTTAAAGACCAGGGTGAAGACGATAGTCAACAGGAAGACATGGGGTAGATCGGGCGCGACGTTCGCGCCTGCGGCGCTTGGCCACGCGGCTTTTCGCCGACTAGCCGCCCAGGAAGCGCAGGAAGTCTTCAAGCGCTTCTGACGACAGGGGCATGGAGATCAGCTCCCCCTGCAGTTCGTCGCATTTGAGCAAACGCAGAAACTTTGCTTGTTCCTCCGTCTCGACGCCCTCGGCGACCACTTTCAGGTCGAGGGAATGGGCGAGGGAGATGATCATCGACACGATATTCATGCTTTCCGGGCGTGTCGTCATGGTGATGATGAATGAACGGTCAATCTTCAGCGCATTGACCGGTAGGCGGGCCAGATAGCTGAGCGACGAATAACCGGTGCCAAAATCGTCGATGGCGATGTTCGGTCCCATCTGCCTGAGCGCCGCCAGGCGTGGGATGTTTTCCTCGATGTCGGCCATCACCATGCTCTCGGTGATTTCCAGATCGATCCCTGGCGCCACGTCGGGGTACGCATCTAGCACCTTCTTGACCGATGCGACGAAATCCTCCTGCTGCAACTGCCTCGCCGAGACATTGACGGCGATGCGCGGCGACTCCAGCCCGTTGGCGCGCCAGCGCCGAGCATCGGCCAGCGCACGGTGCAAGGCCCACAGCCCGACGTCGAGGATCATGCCGGTCTCTTCGAGCATCGCGATGAAGCGCCCCGGCATGACGAGTCCGGAGTCCGGGTCGTTCCACCGGATCAACGCTTCGACGCCGCTCACCCGGCGCGTCGTGCCAGATACCTTGGGCTGGTAATACAAGACCAATTCCTCGCGTTCGAGCGCGTGGCGCAGCTTGTTCTCGAGCATCAGGTCTTCGGCGATCAGGGCGGTCATCTCGTGCCGGTAAAACATTCTCGATTCTCCCGAAGCCTTGCTCTTGCGCAGGGCCGCTTCGGCGTTACGGATCAGCGTGTCGGCGTCTTCGCCATCCTCCGGGTAGAGCGCAATGCCGCTCGAAATGGAAACGCGGATTTCCTTGTCGTCGATGCACACCGGCTGCTCAAGGGCGACGCGCACCGTCTGGTCGAGCAGGTGGGCAATGCCTACGGCGTCCTTGACCTCGCTCAAGATGCCGACCAGGTCGTCGGCACCGAGGCGCGCGACGTTGGCCGGCTCCGGCCACGCCGCTTGGAAACGCCGGGCCAGCTCGCGCAGCAGCGAATCGCCGGCCTGTCGCCCGAAGGTGTTGTTGATGTTGCGAAAGCGGTCGATGTCGGACACCACCACGGCCACCCGGCGTGCGTTAAGGTGCGCCGCCTGCAAGGTCGACGTCAGGCGCTCGTGCCACAGCGTCCGGTTGGGCAGGCCGGTCAGAACGTCGTAGTAGGCGAGGTAGGAGAGCTGATCCTGCTTGCCGATGTACTCCAGTGCGAAGGAAATATCGTTGGCCATTTCGCTCAGCAGATCGAGCTCTTCGCCGAAGAAGACGCCCGCTTCCTTGGCATAAAGTGTCATTACGCCAACGACCGCGCCGTCGACCGACAGCGCCAGCACGATCATCGAGCGATAGCTACGGCGCAGCGCTTCCTCGCGCCATCCGTCGAGCGACAAGTCGCCGGAGAAGTCGTTCACGTACGCCGGCCCGGCCTTGCCAATCGCTTCGGCGACCAACTCCCGAACGAGCAACGCATCCTCGTGCGCTGGCAGGGAGAGGGCGCGCAGATCCGCATCGACCCCCGCCCAGGCCAGTGCCTGCACCGCGCCGCTGGCCGGGTCGAGTTCGCCGATCCAGACAATGCCAAAGCCCCCCTGGTCGACCGCAATACGACAGGCTTCGTCGAACAGCGCCAGGCGGTCGTGAATGCGCACGATGGCCGCGTTGATCCCGCTCAACACTGCATAGACCCGGCTCAGGCGCTCGATGCGCTTGTGCTGGTCGACGCGTTCGATGAACTGGCCGATCTGGTTGCCGACCGCCGTTAGCATATCCAGCGTATTGACATCGCTTTCCAGCGGCGAGCGATGGAAAAAATCGATGACTGCCACCACCCGGCCACGCACCAGTACCGGCAAGGCCGCCACCGAGCGCAGCGCTGCCTTGCTGACGCCCTGACCGCGCGGCACGGCGGGCTCGCGCGCCAGATCGGCGACCCAGATCAGCTTCCCTTCCGCCCACGCGCGCCCGGAAATGTCGGCGCCAGGCGGCAGGGTCAGTGCCCGCGTTTCGCGCACAAATTCGTCGCACACCTCGCCCAGGCCGCACCAGACATCTGTACAGCGCAGAACTCTTGCCGGCTCGTCGACCTGCCACAGGGTGCCGGCGGCGTAACCGAGTTCGTGACAGATTGAGGCAAGAAACTGCGGAGACGCGTCCTCCAAGGTGGACGCCTCAGCCAGTACACGCGCCACCGCGTACTGCGTCGCCAGCCGCTGCTGGACGCGCTGGCGGTCGGCAATTTCGCGCTCGAGCGCCGCCGCGTAATGCGCGGCCTGCACGTAAAGCATGCTGATCTCGTAGATGCGTCCGACCTGCGCGGCGAGCAGGCCGAGCAATTTCTCGTCGGCGGCGGAAAACGCCGTGCTGCCGTCGGTGCCGTCGGTGCCGATAGTCACCTTGTCCGTAACGCTGATCCAGCCATAGATCCCGGACAGCGATGCGATTGGCGCCACCACCACGGTAGAAACCGGCGGATGTCCGGGCGGCAGTCCGAGTTGCGGCCAGTCCGCCGCGCCGAACGCCATGCGCCGCGCCCGCCCTTCGCGCATGACCTCAGCGGGCAGTCCTTGGTCGAGACTAAAATCGCCGAGCGCGGCAACTTGCGTCGGGCTCATCCCCGACTGGCTGACGTGCAGCGCCACCGCCTCGCCATTGCTGCGCGCGGCCAGACACGAGAAGCGGCCGGCGAGCAGCAGCCGCGCCCCGCGGCAGGCGCTATCGAGCAGGCGCTGCACATCCCGTTCGGCGGCCAGTTGCAAGTTGAGCTCGAGTAACGCCGCGAGCCGCTGATCGGCCAGCCGGATCTCGCCCACCTTCTCGGATAGTTTGTCGGTGATCAGGCGCAGATGCTCGCGGTCGAAGGCGTCGGTAAGCACCGTCTGGGCCGGCGCCGAGGGCGCACCGCGAGCGAGAGTCCGCCTGACGGTGGCGATGATCTGTTCGGGCTCGCACGGCTTGGAGAGGACGTCGATCACGCCGCAGGTCTTAGCCAGCTCAAGGGCCTCCTGTTCACGGTAGTAGGCAGTAGAGAAAACCACGGGAATCGCGCCCAGCGCCGGTTCGGCACGTAACTGACGAACCAGCTCATAACCGTCCATGACCGGCATCAGGACGTCGCAAATGACCAGCGCCGGCGGCGCACGGCGCGCCAGCGCCAACGCCTCCGCGCCATTGCTGGCCTCGACCGGCTGGTGCCCCATGTAGCGTAGGACCGTCGCCAGCAGGTCGCGATTGGCCGCAACATCGTCGACGACGAGAATACGGGCCATGGCTTTATCCTGGAGGCACCGGCGCCGACGCGCCCCCTGCGCTGCGCAGGGGAGGCGGTAGGAACTGCTCCATCTGCGCAACAAAGGACTCGGGGTCGATCGGTTTAGCGAAATACGCGAGAAACCCTGCGGCCAGAGTCTTTTCCTCGTCTCCGGTCATCGAGAAGGCCGTCACCGCGAGCAGCGGAATGTCGCGCAGTGTGGGATCGGCCTTGATCTGCCCGGCCAGCGCGTAGCCGTCAATCAAGGGCAGTTGCAGGTCGCAGAGAATGAGGTCGGGGTGTTCCTGACGGACCAACGCCAGCCCCTGCTCGCCGTCGGTGGCGACTAGCGTCTGGTAGCCAAAGTGATGCAGCAAATACTGCATCAGCTCGAGGTTGGTGGGATTATCTTCAATCAGTGCAATCCGGGCAATCGGCATGGGTCATTGGCCTTTAAGAGACAGGGTGAAGGTACTCCCGCGCCCGTACTGGCTGAGAAAGCCGAGCTCGCCACCGAGCATTTCGGCCAGCTTGCGGCTCAGATGCAACCCGAGGCCGGTGCCTTCAACGTCGATCTTGCGCGCATCGCCGCCGCGCGCAAAAGGCTCAAACAGCTGCGCCTGGTCTTTGCCGGAGATGCCCAGCCCGCTATCTTCGACTGTGAACACCACGTCGTCTGTCTCAAGCACGTGCCGCAGCGACAGACGGATGCAGCCGTGCTCGGTGAACTTGACGGCGTTGCCGGCGAGATTGAGCAGAATTTGCCGCAAGGCACGCCGGTCAGTCTGAATCGACACCGCCGCCGCCGGCAGGGTCAACGCGAAATCCAGTCCCTTAGCCTGCGCCAGCGAGCGTAAGGAAGCGGCGACCTCGTCGAGCAGCGCCCGAGCGTCGAAACGCTCGGGGTGGAGTTCCACCTTGCCAGCCTCGATCTTGGCCACGTCGAGCAGATCGTTAATTAGCGCCAGCAAATGGCGGGCGCTCGACTGGACCAAGCCCAGCTGGTGCATCTGTTCGTCGTTCAGCGGGCCAGGCAGTTTCATCAGCAGCATGCCAGTGAAGCCGATCACTGCGTTTAGCGGCGTACGCAACTCGTGGCTCATGCCGGCCAGGAAGTGGTTCTTGGCGCGGCTGGCTTCTTCCAACTCCGCGTTCTTTTCCTGCAGCGTTTTTTCAAAGCGCTTACGCTCAGTGATGTCGCGTATGGCGCTCATGACCACCGGAATCTCGTCCGATTTGAGCGGTGCGAGGCTGATCTCGACAGGAAACTCGCTGCCGTCCCGCCGCAAGCCGAACAGTTCCAGTCCAGTCCCCATGGCGCGCCGGCGCGGCCGACTGAAATAGCTGGCGCGATGGGCGATGTGCGCCGTGCGGAAGCGCTCCGGTAGGAGCGACTCGACCGGCCTGCCGCGCAATTCGCCGGCCGCGTAGCCAAACAGCCGCTCGGCCTGACTGTTGGCAATCAGGATATGCCCCGAAATGCCGACCATGACGATGCCATCCGGGGTCGATTCGAGCAGGTCGCAAAAGCGCACCGCCAGCACCTTGCCCTCGCGCCGCACGCGCAGCGACGTGACGTCCTTCTCGATGAACAACAGCGCACCGCTCTCGTCGTCGCCCAAGGCCTTGCCGGTGACGACGACATAGACCAGCACGCCGTCCTTGCGGCACCGCGTCGCCTCGAAGGTGCTCGCGCCGTCGCGTAACGTTTCGGCGACCATGCGCTGCTGCTCGGCCAACTGGTCGGCGGCCACGATGAGCTGGTCAAGCGGCTGACCGACTGCCTCGCCGGACGGGTAGCCGAACACCGCTTCGGCGCCGGCGTTCCAGTCGAGGACGACGCCCTGCGCCGTCGTTACGATGACGGCATCGGGGATCGCGCCGACACCCCGCCCGAAACTGCCACGCATGAACCGCCACCTTTCGGAGATCATGACAACGCCTGACTAGTACCGGACTAATCCGGCACCGCCAGACGCGCAGACGAAAGACCGGCCAAAACCTTCTCCGCGCGGCAACGGCAGGGGGATTGGCACAGTAATTTGCTTTTTGATACAACTTTCTCTGAATAGTTTCGCCGGCCGCCACCCGGCATGCACGTAAAATACGTCATTCCGTCACGCCTCCCGGCCAGCCCATGGACCACGCTGCCAGCCCACCCGCATCGCACGCCCCGGAACGCCCACCCGTTTCGCGTTCGCTGCTGCCGCGCTATCTCACACTGGCCTACGTGATCCTGATCGTCTATGCCAGCCTGCACCCGTTTTCCGGCTGGCGCGATCTCGGCCTGTCGCCGTTTGCCTTTCTCGACGCCGAGTGGCCGCGCTACTGGACCGGCTTCGATCTGACGATCAACGTGCTCGCCTATCTGCCGCTCGGCTTTCTCCTGGCGCTGACGCTGGTGCGTCTACCTGGCCGCTGGTCGGCGGCGCTCACCGCCACGCTGCTCGCCGGACTGCTCAGCTTGTCCATGGAATCGATACAGAGCTGGCTGCCGGCACGCGTGCCATCGAACCTGGATCTGGCCTGCAACACGCTGGGCGGCGCCATCGGCGCGCTGCTCACGCGCTGGTACGGCGACCGTTTTTTTCTGCGCGTCGCCATCCTGCAGCGGCACGTGCTGGCGCCGGTGCCGCATGCGGAACTCGGGCTAGTCATCCTAGGCTTGTGGCTGCTTACCCAGTTGTCGCCGGAAACCCTGCTGTTCGGCGCTGGCGACCTGCGCCACCTGATCGGCCTGACCCCGGCCGTGCCCTACGAAGCGCAATCTTTCTTTGTCATCGAAACGATCATCATCGTCTGCAACACGGTGGCTATCGGCCTCTTCGCGCGCACCCTGTTCAACGATCGCAATTCGCCGCATCTGGTGCTGATCGCATTTTTCATTCTGGCCCTCACCGTGCGCACACTGGCCGCCGCAATCCTCGTCACGCCGCACGACGCCCTGGCTTGGCTGACGCCCGGCGCCGGCCTCGGCCTGCTGGTCGGCATGCTGGTACTGACCCTGACCCTGCTACTGCCGCCCTCGCCACGCCTGGCGCTGGCCGTGCTGGCCCTGATGGCCGGCACGGTCCTGGTGAACCTGGCGCCGCCCAACCCCTACTCGGCAGCGGCCCTGGCGGCCTGGCGCCAGGGCCACTTCCTGAACTTCAACGGGGTCACCCGGCTCGCGGCCAGCCTCTGGCCCTTCCTGGCCCTGCCTTACCTGACGGTGCTCGGACGCCGAATGCACTGATCCACTAGCGAGCGGCATTTCCCGCAATGATGTCGCCTCCCACGCCCCTTTTCCCTCCGTAACGGCCATGCCCAAGCGTTTCAACTGGCGGCCCCCGCTGGCACTCACCTTTCTCTGCCTGTCCTGGGGCTACACCTGGGTGATCGCGAAGATCGCCTTGGATTACGTCGCGCCCTTCAATTTTGCCATGCAGCGCAGCATTGGCGGCACACTCGGCTTGTTCGCCGTCTTGCTCGTCACGCGGCGTTCACTGCGCCTTGCCGTGCCGTGGCCGACCTTCTGGGTGGGCCTAATGCAGACCGGGAGCTTCCTCTTTTTCCAGACCTGGTCGCTGGTCGAAGGCGGTGCCGGCAAGACGGCGGTACTGATCTTCACCATGCCGATCTGGACCTTGTTGTTGGCCTGGTCCTTCCTCGGTGAACGCCTGCGCGGCATGCAATGGCTTGCCGCCTGCTTCGCGCTCACCGGTCTGAGCCTGATCGTCGCACCCTGGGACGTGCACAGCAGCCTGTTCAGCAAGTTTCTTGGGGTGATGGCCGCCTTGTCCTGGGCGACGGGGACGGTGCTGATCAAGCGCATGCGGAGCACATATCAGTTCGACCTGTTCGGCATGACCGCCTGGCAGATGGCCTTTGGCACACTCCTCCTGATCGCCGTTGCGCTGCTCGGTAACGAGCCGGCAACCCAGTGGACGCCAACCTACATCAGCATCCTGGCCTTCATGTCGGTGGTCAGCACGGGCCTGTGCTGGTTCCTTTGGTTCTATGTCCTGGACCGTCTGCCGGCGTGGGAAGCGAGCCTGTCGATCCTGGCGACACCGGTAATTGCCATGCTCAGCTCGCACCTCCAGCTAGCCGAGAATTTTTCCGTGACGGAACTGAGCGGCATCGGACTGATCGGTGGCGGCCTGGCGCTGCTCTCGCTGACGGGCTGGCTGGCTAACCGTCGCCGACCGCGCTAAGCCGAGCCCTGCGTTACGCGGCCTGACGCGCGCAGCAGCGCCTCCCAGGCAGCCAGTTGCGGTGCGTGTTGCACCAGGTCGGCGGCCAAGTGCCCATCGAGCCGCTCCAGCAAAACCCGCTCCTTGGCGGCTAGCTTGACAGGATAAACCGCCTGCAGGTGCAGAACGAGGTCGCCGGCGCCGCGCCCGTGCTTCTTCGGGAAACCCCGGCCGTCCAGACGATACTCGAGCCCGTGCGCCGGATAGGGCGCCACGACGAGGGCCGCATTGCCGTCCAGCGTCGGCACCGTGATACTGCCACCGACAAGCAGGCGGAAGACGCTGACCGGTACGTCGCAATGCAGATCGCGCTGCTGCAACGCGAACAGCGGATGCGCCGCCAGCCGGATTTCCAGGTAGAGATCGCCAGCCGGCGCACCGTCGCCCTCCGGCCCGTGCCGGGCCTGGCGCGCCAGGCGTAGGCGCTCGCCTTCGAGAATGCCGGGCGGCACCTTGACCGACAGGGTGCGCCGCTTTTTCCGCCAGCCGCTGCCGGCACAGTCCGCACAGTCGGTTTCGCGCAAGAAGCCGCGCCCAGCACAGCCAGGGCATAGGTCGGTGCCGCGCCGGCCACCGCGCACCCGGCCGCAGCCGTTGCACTGCGCGCAGGGGACGGAATGCTGATGCTGAATCTTGCCGCTGCCGTGACAGCTCGTGCAGCGGCTGCTGCGCACCAACTCGATGCTTTTCACGCAGCCATGCGCCGCTTCCTCGAGGCTCAGCGTCAAGACCTGCGTCAGGTCATCGCCGGCCGCGGCGGCCGGGGTACCACTTGGCGCGGCGGCCTGCTCCGCCAGCCACTGCGCGAAGCGTTGCGGGTCGAGGATCAGCTCGTAGGCGGCCTTGATCCGCTTGAACTCGGCTTCGGCCGCCGCTGAGGCGTTGCGGTCCGGATGCCAGCGCATGGCCAGCCGCCGGTAGGCGCCTTTAACCTCTTCGAGTGACGCGGCGCGCGGCAAACCGAGTGTCAGAAAGGGATCGGTAGATTTTTTCATGAAGGGGCCATTCTGCAAGCCGGCCTGGCTTGCTGAGTCGAAACGTAAGATGAGGAAGCGCCAGACGGGGTTTGCCCGATTCTAAGCGAACAATCGGCCAACCCACGCGTCTTGCACTTTTTGAATCAAGGTTAGAATCGTGGGTCACCGCCCGCATTCGCCATTGAGGAGCCAGTCGACATGAGCTATTACAAGCACCACGTTTTTTTCTGCTGCAACCAGCGTGCGGAAGGCGAGGCCTGTTGCAACAATCGCGGCGCGAGCGAAGCGCAGACCTACGCCAAGGAACGCATCGGCGCCCTGAAGCTCAAGGGCGAGGGCAAGATCCGCATCAACAAAGCCGGCTGCATGGACCGCTGCGACGAAGGCCCGGTGCTCGTCGTTTACCCCGAAGGCGTGTGGTACACCTACATTGACCATGACGATATCGAGGAAATCATCCAGGAGCATCTGGTCAACGGCCGCGTCGTGGAACGTTTAAAAATATGATTGCAAGGAATCCAAGAGGATGAGAATACCCGAAGAAAGAGTCCTGCTCGACGGCCCGGTCGGCAAGATCGATGTCATCATCGAAAACCCCGGCGCACCACGCGGCATCGCGCTGATCGGCCATCCGCACCCGCTCTTCGGCGGCGGCAATACCAACAAGGTGGTGCAGACGCTGGCGCGCACCTTCGTCCAGCTCGGCTACGTCGCGTTGCGCCCGAACTTCCGCGGCATCGGCCTCACCGCCGGCACGCACGACGAAGGGCGCGGCGAAACCGACGACCTACTGGCCGTCCTGACAGAGGCCAAGTGCCGCTACGGCAACCTACCAGTGGCGCTGGCCGGCTTCTCTTTTGGCGCTTACGTGCAGACGCGCGTCGCCAAGGCCCTGGCCGACGCAGGCCATCCGGCGCAACGGCTGGTGCTGGTCGGCACCGCCGCCGGCTTCGTCGAGGGCACGCGCAGCTACGACACCGAAGCGGTGCCCGGCGACACCGTCGTCATCCACGGCTCGGCGGACACCACAGTACCCCTCGGCAACGTGCTCGCATGGGCCCTGCCGCTGGAGCTGCCAGTGATCGTCGTGCCCGGCGCCGACCACTTCTTTCACCGCCGCCTACACCTCATCCGCGAGATCGTCACGCGCGCATGGCAACACTGAACGAGGCGCTGCACGTCAGCGGCCTACGCAAGTCCTATGACGGCAAGGAAGTGGTCGGCGGCATCGACTTCGCCGTGCCGCGCGGTATCTGTTTCGGTCTGCTCGGCCCGAACGGCGCCGGCAAGACGACCACCCTGCGCTGCTGTCTCGGCCTGACCACGCCCGACGACGGGCGCATCAGCCTCGGCGGCCATGCCATCCCGGCGCAGGCCGAGGCGGCGCGCGAACGCGTCGGCGTCGTGCCGCAGTTCGACAACATCGACCCGGATTTCACGGTCGTCGAGAACCTGATGGTCTACGGCCGCTACTTCGGCATCAAGGACGCGCTCATCCGCGCCCGTATCCCGGAACTGCTTGACTTCGCCGGCCTGGCCGGCAAGGAAAAGGCACCGATCGCGTCGCTTTCGGGCGGCATGAAGCGGCGCCTGACGCTGGCCCGCGGGCTGGTCAACGACCCCGACATCGTCTTTCTCGACGAGCCGACCACCGGTCTCGACCCGCAGGCCCGCCACCTCATCTGGGAGCGCCTGAAGCGCCTGACTGCGCAAGGCAAGACGCTGATCCTGACCACCCATTTCATGGACGAAGCCGAACGCCTATGCGACCGCCTCGCCGTGCTCGACCACGGCCGGTTGGTCACACAGGGCGCACCGCGCGAGCTGATCGCCGAGCACATCGAACCACAGGTCGTGGAGATCTTCGGCGACGCCGCCGTGACCTGGGCCAATCCGCGGCGCGCGCTCGGCGAACGCCTCGAACTGGCCGGCGATACCGCCTTCTTCTACTGCCGCGACCCGGCGCCGCTGCTCGCCGCCCTGGCCGGCGAGCCGACGCTGCGGTACGCGCACCGCGCCGCCAACCTCGAGGACGTCTTCCTCAAGCTAACCGGCCGCGAGCTGCGAGACTAGACCATCCCATGAACCGCCAACGCCTCTTCGCCCTGCCCCGCCCCGGCCTGCGCTGGCTACCGGTATGGCGGCGCAACTTCCTTGTCTGGCGCAAGCTGGCCATTCCCTCGGTTCTCGGCAACCTGGCTGACCCGCTGATCTACATGCTTGGCCTCGGCTACGGCCTGGGTGGGATGCTGCCGCAGGTCGGCGGCGTCAGCTACGTAAGTTTTCTGGCCGCCGGCATGGTGGTCGCCAGTACAATGAACGCGGCGACCTTCGAGGCGCTTTACTCTGCCTTTTCGCGCATGCACGTGCAAAAGACCTGGGACGCCATCCTCAATACACCGCTCTCGCTCGACCACGTACTGACCGCCGAACTTGTCTGGGCGGCCAGCAAAGCCTTGCTCTCCGGCCTCGCCATCCTGCTCGTTATCGCCGGCCTCGGACTGACCCACACGCTGCTCGCGCTGTGGGTCATTCCGGTCATTTTCCTGACCGGCCTGGCCTTCGCCGCCATGGGCCTGATCGTCTGCGCGCTGGCCCCGTCCTACGATTTCTTCATGTACTACTTCACGCTCTTCATCACGCCGATGCTGCTCGTCTCCGGCGTCTTCTTCCCAGCCGAGCAGCTGCCGGCGGCGGTGCATGCGGTGGCCAACTGGCTGCCACTGGCGCACGCCGTGCAGCTGGCCCGCCCACTGCTGCTCGGCCAGGTGCCGGCCAACGCACTCGTCCACGTCGCCGCGCTGCTCGCCATCGCGATGCTCGCCTTCGGCATCGCCACGGTTCTGACGCGGCGGCGTCTGCTCAACTAGGGAAGTTCCGCTGTCGCGACCAGACGCCCTGTCGCGCGGTGGCGGCGACTTTCTCGACCAGGGCGTTAAGGAGAGAGAGCAACTGGTCCTGCGTTTCGTACAAGCCGGGCAAACGTTGCCGAGCCGCCTCGCCCTGACCGTTGTTGACCATGGCGATGATTTCCCCTGCCAGGCTGTGCACGCGCTCGTGCTGCACGGCGATGCGCTGGAACTCCGCCAGCTTGCCATAACGCGCGGCACCACCATTCTGGTACCAGCGTCCGAAAGCGCAATGGGCGCTGTCCAGGCTGATCGGAAGCTCCGCGTCCGGCTGGTCGAGCTGATCAACCAGCCGCTCTATCCACAGCCGATGACTTTTCGCCGCCGCCTGCAAAGTCACGTCCTCGCGGGAGATGAAACGACTGTCGAGGGCGAGATGGGCGGCCTTCTCGTGCCACTCGCCGATCCACCCGGGCAATTGTGCCGCCGGCATCGGGTACGCGATCCCATAGCCCTGCGCGAGCCGGCAGCCAAGATGGACTAGCATCGCCCCATGCTCCAGCGTCTCGACCCCCTCGGCGATTACCGCGCGATTGAAGCTTCCGGCCAGCAGCACGACGCTCTCGACAATCCCGAGATCGCCCGGATCTTCGAGCATATCGCGCACAAAGCTCCGATCGATCTTCAGCGTCTGCACCGGCAGGCTGCGGAAATAGGTGAGCGAAGAGTAACCGGAACCGAAGTCGTCCAGCGCGAAGTTCACGCCAAGCTGCCGGCAGGCGGTGACGACCGCCACCGCCCGGTTCATGTCGCTCAGGGCCGCCGTCTCGAGAATTTCCAGCTCCAGACTGCTTGACGCCACGTCGGCATGCCTGGCCAGCATCAGGCGCAGGCGTTCGGCGAAAGCCTTATGCAACAGATGACCCGCGCTGACATTGGCACTGACGGTGAGTGCCAGGCCCGCGGCGTCCCACGCGGCGATCTGGCGCAGCACCTCATTGATGACCCACTCGCCAAGCGCGATTTCCAGTTCGCTGCCGTCGAGGTAATGGAGAAACTCGCCAGGCAGCAGCAGCCCCCGTTCCGGGTGCTGCCAGCGAATCAGGGCCTCGGCGCCAACGACTTCGCCGCTGACGAGATCGACCTTGGGCTGGTAGTGCAGGACGAATTCTTCGTTGTCCAGCGCCTCACGCAGGCGTTGCTGGTAATCGCGGCGCGACTGCAGCTGGCGGTCGTGCTCCGGGTCGAAGACATAATAGCGGTTCTTGCCCGCTTCCTTGGCGCGGTACATGCCCTGGTCGGCGTGGCGCAGCAGGGTGTCGGCGTCGACATCGTCGGCGGGGAATAAAGTGACGCCGATGCTCGCCGAAACGCTGATCGAGGTCTCGCCGATCAGCACCGGCGTCCTCACCGCCGCCAGACCACGCTGCAGGACGACGTAGCAGTCGTCGGCCTGGTCGAGGTCGGAAAGCAGGATGACAAATTCGTCGCCGCCCAGGCGGGCCAGTGTGTCGTCGGCGCGCAGTACGCCCTTTAGCCGCGTCGTAATGGTGGTCAGCAGATGATCGCCGCCCGCGTGGCCGTAACGGTCGTTGATCGGCTTGAAACCGTCCAAATCGAGGTAACAGACGGCCAGCGCTTTGCCGCTGCGGCGGGCGCGCGCAATGCCCTGACTCAGGCGGTCGGCGAGCAGACGCCGATTCGGCAAACCGGTCAGCGTGTCGTAGTGAGCCAGATGATGGAGCTCGAGCGCATGCGCCTTGAGCTGGCTAATATCGGAAAAAATGCCGACGTAATTTTGCAATTTCCCGGTGGCGTCACGCACAGTGGAAATGGCGAGCGTCTCGGCATACACCTCGCCATTCTTGCGCCGGTTCCATATCTCGCCGCGCCAGAATTCGTTTTCCTGCAGGGATGCCCACATCTTGGCGTAGAACTCCGGTCCCTGCTGGCCAGAGGAAAGCAGCCGGGGTGACTGGCCGATGATCTCGTCGCGCGCATAGCCAGTGATGCGGGAAAAGGCGGGGTTGGCGTCCACCGCCACGTTATTGGCATCGGTGATGAGAATGCCTTCGTAGCTGCTGGCAAAAACGCTGGCGGCCAGGCGCAATCTGTCTTCACGCTGCCGGCTTTCCGTGATGTCTTCGATGAGTGACCAGAGGTACTTACGGCCGTCGCGACCGGTGACCTGCATGCCGTAGCAGCGCAGCGGGACCAGGCGCCCATCGTGGCGCACATGCTGTCTTTCGTAGGGGCCGTAGCGGCCGGTCCGGGCGAGCGATGCCAGTTGCCGCGCCAGGTCGGCTGCGGCCTCCGGGGGCGGCTCCCCCCACAAATTGTGCGCCTGCAGTTCTTCCTCGCGATAGCCGAGAATGAACTGCAGAGACTCGTTGCTCTCGACATAACGCCCGTTCATGTCAGTCATGGCGATACCGAGCGGCGAGAGCTGGTAGAGACCGCGCAGTTTTTCCTCGCTTTCCCGTAGCACCTCATCCACCCGGACCGCCCATCGACGGACGAAGAATGCAGCGACGGTGGCAAACGCGGCAGAGAGCAGGATCGTTGTCGTGTGGGATTCCCACGGTGTTAGCGAGCCCGTGAAAATCAACTCTTTGGTGAACTCGTAGACAGCCATCAGCGCCGCCGTGCACACGAAGACGATGAGCATCTGCAGCTCGAACCGCTGTTTATCGGTCGCTAATTTCATCGGGTGAGCGCGCGCAGCGTCGAAAAATTGAGCGGCGAAGCAGCGTGAGCTCCTGCCCTTCCGGTCTCACCCCTGAGTCGCGGCCCGGCCGCAACCGCCTGTTCGTTGCATCGACTGTCATAGGCGGATTGTACTTCGCGGCGCGGCGCCGCAAACGAGCAACGTTGCCGGGCTGGAAGATGGCCGTCGTCAGTCGTGGGAAAAAATACTGCCCAGATGGTCGATCTTTTCCAGCGCCATGCCCGTGCCGCGCACCACGCACGTCAGCGGGTCCTCGGCAATGACCACCGGCAGGCCGGTCTCTTCCATCAGTAAACGATCCAGGTCGCGCAGGAGGGCACCGCCGCCGGTGAGCACGAAGCCACGCTCAGCGATGTCGGCGCCGAGCTCGGGCGGCGTCTTCTCGAGAGCAATCTTGACTGCGCTGACGATCTGGTTGAGCGGTTCGGTGAGTGCCTCGAGAATCTCGTTGCTGGAAATCGTGAAACTGCGCGGGATGCCTTCGGACTTGTTAATGCCGGAAACTTCCATCTCCTGCACCTCGGTTCCCGGAAAGGCGGAGCCGATAGTCTTCTTGATGTTTTCGGCCGTGATCTCGCCAATCGACATGCCGTAGTTGCGGCTGATGTAATTGATGATCGCTTCGTCGAACTTGTCGCCGCCGACCCGCACCGACCCGGCATAGACCATGCCGCCGAGCGCGATCACGGCGACATCAGTGGTGCCGCCGCCGATGTCGACGACCATCGAGCCGATCGCCTCGGTCACCGGCAGGCCAGCGCCGATCGCCGCTGCCAGCGGTTCGTCGATCAGGAACACCTGGCTGGCGCCAGCGCCGATCGCCGATTCGCGGATCGCGCGGCGCTCGACCTGGGTAGCGCCACCAGGCACGCAGATGATAATGCGCGGACTGGGCGTGAACAGGTGTGCATCATGCACTTTCTTGATGAAGTGTTTCAGCATCTGCTCAGTGACGGTGAAGTCAGCAATGACACCGTCCTTCATCGGGCGGATCGCAGTGATGTTGCCCGGGGTCCGCCCGAGCATCTGCTTGGCGGCCGTGCCGACCGCCAGGACCGATTTCCGGTTGCCCGGCCCACCCTCGGTGCGCACCGCGACGACCGAAGGCTCGTTCAGGACGACACCTCTGCCGCGCACATAAACCAGGGTATTGGCCGTGCCCAGGTCAATCGCCAGGTCGCTGGAAAAGTAACTGCGGAGAAAACTTAGCATGGGGAAAAAGCCTCCTCGGTATTGCATCATTTGAGTGAACGCCGGCGCTGCTGTGCCGACCACAGAGTCTACGAATGAAGTGTCTGCCGGCCGATAGCGCCCCACGAAGACCCGCCCGGGAGCGGGCAAACGCCATGTCCGTTACGGACATGACGGAGACCCCCTCACTTTGCCATGCAATTTGCTGCGCCGCAACAATCGCAGATGATCCGTTCACTGCTTTCGCTCTGCCGTCTGGATCTTCTTTCGTTTGAAGCCCCTGGTGTCAGCCGTTGACGACCCGTTGGCGCACGCCTGGCCGGAACGACGAGTGCGCTGTCCCATCAATAGCCTTCGTCCGCCAAGCCAGCCGAAGGAGTAGAATCAGACCGATGATCCCTCTGCTCGTCCTAACCAATCTGCCCGATCTGCCGAGCGCCGAAGCGATGGCCACGACGCTCATCGAGCAACGCCTGGCCGCCTGCGTGAATATCATGGCACCTTGCCGCTCGATCTATCGCTGGCAAGCGACGGTCACCACGACACACGAAGTGCCCTTGCTGATCAAGACCTCCGAGGCACGCTTTCCAGCGCTTCAGGCTGCGATTCAGGCTGCGCACCCCTATGAACTTCCCGAAGTGATCGCCATCCCGATCACGCGCGGATTGCCCGGCTATCTTGCCTGGATGGCTGCCGAAACGCAGCCGGTCTGCTGACCTGAGAAACGCAACACCATGACCCGTTGGCTGCTTTCCCTGTGCATACTGCTCGCTACCCTGGCGCACGGTGACGAATTCCTCGACCCGGGGGTCGCCTTCAAGTCCAACGCGCGCGCCGTTGACGCGCAGACGATCGAAGTGCGCTTTGAGATCGCCAAGGGCTACTACCTCTACCGCGAAAAATTCCGCTTCGCCGCCGAACCGCCGACGGTATCGCTCGGCAAGCCGGACCTGCCGGCCGGCAAGGAAAAGCAGGATGATACCTTCGGCAAGATGGAGGTCTATTACAAGGCAGCCGTAATCCGCCTGCCGGTCGAACGCGCGAGCTCTGGCCCGCTGACGCTCACCTTGAAAGTCACTTCCCAGGGCTGCGCCGATGCCGGTATCTGCTACCCCCCGCAGGCGCAGAAGATCAGCGTGACCCTGCCCGATCCGGATGCAGGCGCGTCCGGCGATGAGTCTGGACGCATTGCCCACCTACTCAAGAATTCCGGTTTCTGGACAATACTCGCTCTCTATTTTATCGGAGGCCTCGGGCTGTCGTTTACACCCTGCATTTTCCCGATGATCCCGATTCTTTCCGGCATCATCGTCGGTGCCGGCCGCGACGGGCACGGCGTGTCACACGCGCGCGGCTTTGCGCTCTCGCTCGCCTACGTGCTCGGTATGGCCCTCGTCTACGCCGTGGCCGGCGTCGCCGCTGGCTTCACCGGCACGCTGCTCTCGGCCGCGCTGCAAAATCCCTGGGTGTTGAGCGCTTTCGCGCTGGTCTTCGTCGTTCTCTCGTGCTCAATGTTCGGCTTCTACGAATTGCAGCTGCCGACCTTCCTGCAAAGCAAGGTATCGGAAGAAGCCAGTCATCTGAAAGGCGGTTCGCTACCCGCCGTGGCGGCGATGGGTGCGCTCTCTGCGATCATCGTCGGTCCCTGTGTCACTGGGTTACTGGCCGGCGCACTGATTTACATCGGACAAACGGGCGATGCGCTTCTCGGCGGTGCGGCACTGTTTGTCATGGGTCTCGGCCAAGGCGTGCCACTGCTCATCGTCGGTACCTCGGCCGGTACCCTGCTGCCCAAATCCGGCGCATGGATGGAAGCGGTGAAAAAGGCCTTTGGCGTGATCCTGCTAGCCACCGCCGTGTGGCTGGTTTCGTCGCTCATTCCGGTCGCCATACAAATGTTGGCGTGGGCCTTGCTGCTCATCGTGCCGGCCATCTACATGCATGCGCTCGACCCGCTGCCACCGCACGCCAAGGGCTGGCACCGGTTCTGGAAGGGTATCGGCATCGTCATGGTGATCGTCGGCGCAGCGATGCTGGTCGGCGCGCTGGCCGGCTCACGCGATCCTCTGCAACCACTATCCGGACTGCGCAACGACAAGGCGGCGGCGGCCGAGGCAAAAGCCCTGCCGTTTGAACGTATCAAATCGGTGACCGAACTCGACGCGCGGGTGAAAGCCGCTGGGCGGCCGGTGATGCTTGATTTTTACGCCGACTGGTGCATCTCGTGCAAGGAAATGGAACGCTTAACCTTCGCCGACGCCCGCGTGCAGGCCAAGTTGGCCGGCTGGACGCTACTGCAGGCCGACGTCACCGCCAATTCGGAGGAAGACCAGGCGCTGCTGCAACGCTTCAAGCTGTTTGGTCCGCCCGGCATCCTCTTTTTCAACCGCCAGGGCCAGGAAGTCAATGGCCTGCGCGTCGTCGGCTTCCTGGCGGCCGACGAATTCATCAAGACCCTCGAACATTCAATCTGAGCGTGCCGGCGCCGACAACGAGCGCAGGGCGCGCTCCGCTGCGCTGTCGAACAGCGACAGCTGGCTACGCACGACGCACTGCCCGCTACGCAACTGCTGTTCCAAAATCGCTGGCGCGACGGATACGACGTAGTTCCAGTCGGGATTGGCGAACAAGGGAACGTGCAGCTGCGGGCTGAACCAGCATAGCCGGCCGCAACACACGCTCGCGTCCGGCAACACGAATTCGACCCAGTCTCCCGTATTCAGACGCGCCGCCAGCTCGCCGCCGGCGGTGTCGCCGCCGGCCGCCGGCCTGAGCGCCTTGAGCAAGTGAGGGGGTCGTTGAATGGCGCTGAGCACGGCGTCTGCATTGGTCGCAGGACGGCGAAAAGCCGGCGCGATGAAGTCCACCGAGTCACCCGCGGTGGCCGTGCTCGCGGGCTGTGCCGGCTTGCCGCGCAGGGCGGCGGTCTGCAGATCAAAGCAGGCGTCGAGCAGCGGCGTGCGCGCCGCTGCGAGCACGCCAATCTGATCAAGGCCGGCATTGATGCGTTTGAGCAGGCTCGGCACCAGCGCCACCAGGCGTCGGCGCTCTTCTTGGCCCTGCTTGGGCAATAAGCTCCAGCCCAGTTCCTTGATGACGTCCAAATCGTTACGCCACTCGACGCTGTCTTCGCCGTGCTGCAGATGGACTTTGCGCAGCACGCGCACCCAGTCCTGCGTCAAGAAATCGGCAATTGGCGGCGGCATCGTGCTGCTGAGCGCCGCAGATACCACTTGATGCGCGCGCCGGGTAGCGATGTCGCGCCGTTCCTGCGCCAGCCCGAGCGCACCGTACGCTTCCGAGGCCAACTGGATGTCGTGGTTGCGCTGCGCAATGAAGGTTTCCAGTTCGGCGGCGTAGGTATTGAACACCTCCACATCACGCTCGAATTCATTCTGTACCTGCACGGCCACCTGCCGCAGGCGCGCGCAGACTGGATGGTCGCCGCCAGCGTCGGG
>Ga0209125_1000546_pt1 | contig 46554 bp, 51 predicted proteins | sample BarGraIncub1131A_FD_184503 | JGI IMG/M metagenome (GOLD analysis project Ga0209125, IMG submission 184503) | Arctic peat soil microbial communities from Barrow, Alaska - Barrow Graham LP Incubations 11-31A (SPAdes) (version 2) | ecosystem: Environmental > Terrestrial > Soil > Wetlands > Peat... | reverse complement strand
GTTTAATATTCTTTACAGGAAGGTGACCCTTCCAATCACTGGTTTGTCGGCTGACGGTAAACCGATTCTGACAAGGGCACTTTGGAATGCCTATACGTGGATTCTCGTGAGTACCTTTCTTTCTATGGTCTTTATTAAGCCGACGGCTTCCCAATTGAAAGAGACGTTCAGTGTCTGGATCAAGAGGGCGCCTAGACCTGTCTTTGCCGTGGCTATCTTCTTTAGTATCGGAGAAATTATGAATATGTCGGGCTATGATATGGTTTCAAAAAAGTTTGCTGTGGCAAGCATGGTACAGGTGTTGGCAAATTTCTCATCTCAAATCTTTAGCAACGCTTATGGTTCAGTGATTGCCTTCATTGGTTTATTAGGAGGCTTTATTACGGGCAGCGAAGCCTCGACCATCGCAATGTTTGCCACTTATACGATGAAGACTTCAAATTTGCTACAGATGGGTTTAACAGGAATGCTGATTGTTACGGCTGGGTTGGCCTTTGGTGGCGGATTGGCAAGCGTTATCTCTCCGGCAAAGTTGCAAAACGCTGCAGCAGCGATTGATAAGCTGGGTGAAGAAACGAATGTCATCCGAATTGCGTTTGTATTTGCCTTATTATTAACCGCTGTGACAGCGACGTTGGTCATCGTGTTATTGAAAATATTTGTCTAGGTTGCAAGGCTCATAACAAATGAACTGAAAGCACAAAAAAGGTCAGGAAGTCCATTATTCCTAGAATATAGGGGTAATGGACTTTCTTGATAATAGTTAGAAATTACAACATTACAGAAAATCAAAGCGTGGAAATATAGACTAATATAGTTAAAAAATGGAACTAATACTGGAGGATGAACGTATGATGTGGTATAGGAAGGGGGAGTCGAAAATGGCAAATGGAGCTGGTTTAACAGGCATTGCAATCGTAGTAGTAATCATTTTACTCCTCATTGCAATGGGGATTGTATTCTAACGTAATATCATAGATGGAAGAAAACTAAATAAACTCTAAGGAGGTAAATCAATATGTATGGATATGGTTGTGCAGCTCCCGTTGGAACGGGCGTAGGCGTAGCAGTAATTGCTGTTGCAATTCTAATCTTGATTGCTTTGGGGCTCATATTCTAATCGAGACTCTTTTGTTTAGTGCAAATTCTTAATTTAGTTGATAAAAGACAGCTGGAAGCATAAGTGCTTTCAGCTGTCTTTCACGAACGTCCTTTGAAATAATTTAAGGGTTAACTCTCGTACTCCGAAGTGGGAATTGCAAAGGATAAACCGCTAAAGGTGAGCACATCAGTGAATTCAAGAAAATTATAGTCACTTTTTTGGGCCTTTTCCATAAGGGCAGAGATAGGACTGGTCGTGAGGATGACATCTTTCGGTTGAAGCAATTGGTCAATAAGACCAAAATGCTGAGCGTTAAAGCGGATGGAAATATGGATCTCATTTTCCCAGGTTACTTGAAGGACATAGGCGTCTTTTTGTTCAGTCGCAAACCAATGATAGGTATATCCTGTGAGACCAGACTGCTTGACAGCTCTGACCTCTTCACAAAACTCTTTGACGTAAAGGATTAGAACGTCTCGTCCGTTTTCAAGTTTGCCAAAGGCAGATTGTTCAGGTGTATAAGCCTGAGTAAACATTAAACTCCCCCTTTTAGGCTATTGGTTTCATCACGTACCCGCAATTTTGACATAATTATAGACTATTTGGCTTAAATGTGAAAGTATTAAGGGTGTGAAAACTATAACAATTCTGATCGGTGCAGAAGGAAGTAGGTAAGAACAATGGGTAATCCATGTGGAACAACTAAGGCTAATATTTTCGAAAGTACAGAGATTAACGGGACCCCTATTTATTTTGGCTCCGGGGTTAGTCCTGTGAATTCTCCAGCTCAGTATTTTGTCGCCTGGGGCAAGGGCGTGCTTGCCGGTGGTTTGATCCATACCTTTAACAGTCAGTCTCCAGAAGAGGGATCAGAGTGGTTTATTGAGGAAGATGAAGCGATGGGCAAATATATTAAGATACAGAAGCTCCTCGCAGACTGAGAGAAAATCTTTGGCCTCACGTTTGAAAATTCATACTTACTAAAAGATGAAAAATAGGCTAGTTAGCCCCGGTAGCGAGGCTAACTAGCCTATTTCTATACTAGTCAGAATGGATAACTTTGATACAAAGCTTAAGTGTGTTTTTTTAAGCTAGAGGAAATCGTGGTATCTCCGGAGATGAATTCCCGTTTAACCATACCAACGCCGCTTTTAAAGTATTCGTAGACTGTAGAATTCTTATCGGTAATTTTGACTTTTAGACATTGCGTGAAACTGCCTGCAGGAGTCGTGACAGTCGCCTTGAGGTCGACAATTTCTCTAGTTCCATTGGGTTCCGTCCATTTTGTCCCGACTTGAAGAGGCGTCTTTAAGATGACTAAGTTTTCATTGGGCGCGCTCTTAAGGTAATTTGTCTGCCCATAAGCTTCCGCCAGGTTGTAGATGCGGGTAACAGAGTTTAGGGAGATTTTATAAACAGAAGCAGTCACCGTTCCACCATTATCTTCACGAATTTGGGCTAAATTGCCACTGGTAAAGACAATCTTTCGACTAAACGAGGCATATTCGTTACCCTCTCCTTGATACTCCCAGGTCGACCCAGCAACTACAGGGAAAAAATCCGCTAGTTTTACGGCAGGAACGACTTCTTTTGCCGGCGCAGGCGATGGCGTTATTACAGGCGTTTTCGCAGGCGTGCTAGTTGGGCTTGGTTTACTCTCGGGGAGTGGGGGTTGTGCTGATTTACTGCATCCCACAAGCAGAAGACTGAAAGACAACAAAAAGACAAATACAGACAATTGGATGACTTTTTTCACGGCTAATTCCTCCTAAGTCGTTATGCTCGATAGGTAGATTTTCAAATCAATCATCATTATTAATATATTTTTATAATACCCATAATAGTATAGATTCTAATGGAAAGATAGAATATACTATTAATAGATGTTTAGACGATTAACTAACAATCTAAATATGATGAACTGGAGGGAGGGACAACGTATTATGCTTAATTTGCCGTTCAAAGCACTTGCGGATCCGACTAGGCGAAAGATCATTTTATTACTGAAAGAACGGGATATGACGGCGGGCGAAATTGCGGAACATTTTGATATGACGAAGCCAAGTATTTCTCACCATCTTAATGCGCTGAAACAAGCTTTGCTCGTGACGGATGAGCGAAAGGGCCAAAATATATTTTATTCCCTCAACACGACAGTATTTCAAGAGGTCGTTCAATGGTTTTATAACACAACTCATGTTAACGAAGGAGGACCGGACGATGAGAAAGATAAGTAGTGTCTTGAGGCAGGATTGGCTGATCATCAGTCTAATATTATTAGGGTTTGCGATCGGAGCGTATTTTTATCCGTTGCTGCCTGACAAAGTACCTATCCATTGGAACTTTCAGGGTGAGATCAATGGCTATGGAAGTAAATGGTTTGGAGCTTTCGGTCTACCTTTGATTAATTTAGCCTTGTATATCATGCTTTTTGTGCTTCCTTATATCGATCCAAAAAGAAAAAGCTATGCTGATTTTCAGTCAACTTATCAATTTATTAAGCATCTTTTAATCGTCTTCTTTCTGGGAATAGAAGTATTTTCGCTTCTATTAGCGACAGGCGCTGTTGTTAATCAACCGATGTTTATACAAATTATGATTTCCCTACTCTTCATTTTATTAGGAAATGTGATGGGAAGAGTGAAGCATAACTATTTTGTGGGAATAAAGACGCCCTGGACGTTAGCGAGTGAAGAAGTATGGAGGAAAACTCACAGACTGGCAGCACCATTATGGGTAATAGGCGGTATCGTTAATATCTTGCTAACCGCCTTAGGGACATCTTTTAATGGAATCGGTTTTGGCATCATTGTTGCGATAATCACAATCGTACCGACGGTTTATTCGTATATTGCCTATCAGAAAATTGTTAAATAACGATAAATGAGGCATCTGCGCTCAAAATGCAGATGCCAGAATGTGTCAAGAGATACCTTATCTTGTGACTACCAACGACGTCTCCAGCGAGAAGGGACGATGATAATTACGGGATAACGGTGCCAAAATCGTCTATAGTGCCTAGGAGACCATCCATACATACTAATCACTCCTATATATTAAAATTTATTTAGGGTGGAACATATTCACTGAGTTCTAATTCCATTATATGGAACATATAAGTTGTCACGTTCCTGATCACTGGGATTTGTTATGTGTTCAATACACTGATTCAACAATAAAGAACGCATCCTTTATAGTATTCGGATGCGTTCTTTGTAACTAATTATTATAGGAACATTTTGACCTTGAATCAGTCCGACGAAGGTTCTTCGTTCAGAATTTGAGCTCTGTCAAAGGTGGATCGGATGATTAAGTCGGATTTATAATCAACAAAATCTTGTTCAATCTCTCCGGGCGTCTTGGCGTCGTCAGTCAGGTGCTCCGTCAGTTTGATATCAGGCTTTTTCCGCTTGGTTACCTGTAGTCGGCGATTCCTTTTTTCATTGGGCTCTTGTCGCTCACCGTCATATAGCCTAGCACGGATTTTGCGAACAGGCTGAATGCTCTGAACAGGTGAGTTTCTTTCAAGATTATCCATCTGGTATCTCCTCCTCAACGTTCTCCGATGGCTAAGCCCTTGGTTATCCATATTATCGAACGATATATAAATTACATGGGATAACGTTCGAAAAAGTGTTGACCAATGTCGGAATTTCTTGTAATATGGTAGATGAAGGAAACCTACTTCAAATGAAGTTTCATTGAATTAAATAGTGTTCATATAGTAGCAGAGATAAGGTCTGCAAGTTTCTACAGGACTGCCGTAAATGGTCCGACTATGAGCGCAGCGGTTAGTCTTAGGGTAGCCTAAACTTACTTTGATAGAAGTTTAGTTTAACTTATCCAGCGACTTAGTGCTACTAAATTATTCACTTTAAGAAGTGGAATTTTTAGTGGCGGTTAGTTCCTAGATAAAACCCAGGCGATAGCTTTCTCTCATTGACTGGAGGGAACCGCTGTTCACCTGGGCTTTATGTTGTTTATGCCAGGAATTCTTATTTTTTTAGGACAATACGTGTTACAAAATTAACGGTAAGGCGGGGCTATAATGTTTACATTAGGTGATTTAGTTCAACCAGAGAATTTAGAAATTGCTTATCAAATTCTCTCGGATAAAAGAAATAATACAATCCTGGGAGGCTGTGCTTTCCTGAAAATGGGCTCAAAGAGAATTGGCACGGCCATTGATCTTTCAAACCTAAATCTTCGTTATATTCATGAAACTGACGGTTTTATCGAAATTGGGGGTATGACGACTTTAAGAGAGATTGAAACCCATACGTTGTTAAAGGAGTATTTTAACGGGGTGCTTCCTAAGTCAGTCCGTGAGATTATCGGAGTGCAATTTAGAAACACCGTGACAGTGGGTGCTTCCGTTTTTGCTAAGTACGGATTTTCAGATTTGATTACGGCGTTGTTAGTCTTAGACACTGACGTCGAGTTATATAAGGGCGGCAGAATGCCCTTAGCTGCTTTCTTAAAGAAACCAAAGGAAAAAGATATCCTCGTTAGATTATGGATCAAGATGGACAACTGTAAAGCCACTTATTTGAATTTGAGGAATTCAGCCAGCGACTATTCGGTCTTGAATGTTGCCGTTTCCAAGCTTGACGACCAATGGACAATCGTTGTAGGCTCCAGGCCTAGAAGAGCTGATATTGCCTCCAATGCTTCCGCAGCTTTATCAAAGGGAAACCTTAGTAACACAGACATTGAGGGCGCGGCGCAAAAAGCGGCAGAAGAGTTATCCTTTGGAACCAATATGAGAGGGACGGCCGACTATCGGAAGGCGCTCTGTAAGGTGCTCGTCAAGAGGGCAATCATGGAGGTAAAAGTATGCAGATAATACTGACAATCAACAATAAATTAGTGACCTGGGACGTAGAAAAAGATGAGATGTTAGCAGATACGTTAAGATCCCATGGTTTGTTAAGTGTTAAGAAGGCTTGTGAAACAAGCTGCTGCGGACTATGCACCGTCTGGGTGGAGGATAAATCGGTACTATCTTGTAATATCCTTTCCGTGCGGGTTCACGGTAAGAAAGTCACAACCATAGAGGGAGTCCCAAAGGAGGCAGAGGAATTTGCACGAGTCCTCACCGCTGAAGGGTCTGAGCAGTGCGGTTTTTGCAGCCCGGGTTTCATTATGAATGTGTTAGCGATGAAACATGAATTAGTCAATCCTTCAGAAGAAGAAATTATTCACTATCTAACTGGTAATTTGTGCCGCTGCACTGGCTATATGGGACAACTCAGAGCCGTTAAGACCTTCCTGGGGGGTGCTTTAGTATGAAAAAGGGTGGAATGAAAAGTGTCGGTCAGAGTATTCGAAAAGTCGATGGCATGGCAATTGCCACCGGTAAACCAGTGTATACTCAAGATATAGCCATGAGTCATGCTTTAGTCGTAAAGATACTTAGAAGCCCGTACGCTTTTGCAAAGATTATCTCAATTGATGTCTCAAGGGCAGAAAAATTGGAGGGTGTGGAATGCATCCTGACCTATAGAGATGTGCCGAAGGGACGGTTTACCTTAGCGGGCCAATCTTACCCTGAACCTTCGCCCTATGATCGGTTGATCCTCGATGAAATCGTTCGCTATGTTGGAGATGAAGTGGCGATTATCGCGGCAGTCGACGAAAAGACGGCGCTTCAGGCCATGAAGAGAATCAAGGTTGCCTATGAGGTGCTGGAACCTGTTCTGGATTTTGAGCAGGCCATAGGACATGCCACCATCGTTCATCCTGAAGAGGATCTACACGTTAATTTCGATATTGGGCTGCAAAAGGCGCAGAATATCGCCTCCTCTTGGAAAGAAGAAGTCGGAGATGTCGAGGAAGAATTTAAACGGTGTAGCGTCGTGGTTGAGGATGTGTATTATCCACAGGCCCAGGCTCACGCGATGATGGAGACGTATCGTGCTTTTACGTATCTAGATCATACGGGAAGACTTGTCGTGGTCACCTCAACACAGATTCCCTTCCATGTTAGACGACAGTTAGCGAGAGCCTTACAGCTTCCTGCAAGTAAGGTTAGGGTACTCAAACCGAGAATCGGTGGCGGGTTTGGGGGCAAACAAACGGGCTGTGTAGAAGCGTTCGCGGGCATTATAACGTTGAAGACTGGCAAACCAGCCCTAATTATCTATGACAGACAAGAAACATTCTCCTGTACGACAAGCCGGCATGCTATGAGACTAAAGGCTAGAGTAGGGGCTGATCATGAAGGGATCATTCGTGCCATCGATTTGGAAGTATTATCCGATACCGGAGCGTACGGAGAACATGCCGCCACGGTCTTAAGCTGCGTCGGTCATTATACTCTTCCCCTTTATAATAAAACAAGAGCGGTTCGTTTCACAGGAAATGCCGTCTATACAAATAAAATGCCCGCAGGTGCTTTCCGAGGGTATGGAGCGACTCAAGGAACGTTCGCCTTGGAATCCGCCGTCAACAAGTTAGCAGAAAAATTAGGGATGGATCCAACGGAGATTCGCCTCAAGAATATCAGTAAAGAAGGGGAGACCTTCCTCACGGGTCAAGGGGTACTGCTCGGGAGCTCGTCCTTAGACCGGTGTATCGAAAAGGGCAAAGAGATGATTGGCTGGAAGGACAAATTTCCATGCCGTGAAATCGGAAATAATAAAGTGAGAGCTGTGGGAATGGCGATCACGATGCAGGGCTCGGGGATTGCGAATATCGGCACCGCATCCGCTGAAATACGTTTAAACGATGATGGAAATTTCACCCTCCTCACGGGTGCAACGGATATGGGCACTGGATGTGATACCATACTCAGTCAGATGGCTGCTGAAATTTTAGAGATACCGATGGAGACGATTGTGCTTATTGCAGGGGACACGGATACATCTCCTTATGATCCAGGGTCTTACGCTTCGAGCACAACCTATGTTGCAGGAGGTGCGGTCGTCAAAGCCGCGAAGGAACTGAAAGACAAAATCTTGGAGCAAGGCTCAAAGTTCTTAGGCGTTTCGTTGCAGGACGTGGAAATGGATGGTTTAGTCGTCCGAACGGTCAGTGGAGATGAAGAGATGAGTCTGGCCAAGATAGCTGAGTTGACCATCTTGGGTACCGGAAATCTTCAGTTAGTGGGTTATGCAACTCAGGGCTGTGAAGTGTCACCCCCGCCGTATGTAGCAGGCTTTGCGGAGGTAGAAGTCGATCAAGAAACCGGTAAGGTGGAGCTGATCGACTATGTTGCGGTGGTAGACTGTGGGACCGTAATTAATCCTAATTTGGCTAGAATTCAAGCCGAAGGTGGTATTGTACAGGGCATCGGAATGGCCCTCTATGAACAGGTCAATTATAATGACTTAGGAAAAATGGCCACCAATTCGTTTATGCAGTATAAAATTCCGTGTCGCAAGGATGTCGGAAAAGTACGGATAGCGTTTGAAGAAAGCTATGAACCGACGGGTCCTTTCGGCGCGAAGTCCATTGGGGAAGTGGTCGCCAATACCCCGTCTCCGGCTATTGCCCATGCTGTTTATAATGCTGTAGGCGTCAGAGTGAATCATTTGCCCATCACGCCTGAAAAGGTATTTCTAGGGATGCAGAAACTGTAGAGAAAATTTAAATTTAATTCAGATTGAGTATTAACGCCATCTGAACATATTAGATACCGAGAGGGTCAGCTTAGCTGGCCCTTTCGGTATCTAATATGTTGGGGTAGGGCCAACAAAGTATCCATAATTGCGAGTTCAGCCTGGTTTCTATGTAGAACTGACTAATTGTTGTTGAGTATTTGTTGCCATTGTGCCTCGCTATGTGATTGTAAAAAAATGTATACAACGTATAGATTTGTGGACCAATTCAAAAAACACAATTACGGTGGCGTGTCAGCAAATTTTGGGGATAAGGTTATCTATATTCGTGTCCCAAAGAACTTGGAATTAGATAAAGGGAAGTACAGTGATCAAATTCAAGTGCTTAGCAGTCGGTAGAGTGTTGCTTTAATTTATAAAAGTTTTATACTTAATACAGATATTTTTTATAATTATCGTGTATCCTTAATAAGGAATATTGAATGGATACTTACTTAAACAATTAAATAGGAGGCAATCATGAAAAAGAAACTAATTATTGGGGTCATAATAGTCGCCTTGATCGGTACTATTGCTGGAATTCAAATTAACGCAAAAAACAAAAAGCAAATTACAACCGTAAAAGCGGCCACTGTCGCAATGGGTGACGTCAAGATGTACTTATCCACCACAGCGGCGATCGAATCTAAAAATAAAAAAGATTATTCGGTCTCAGCAACCACTAAGATCTCAAATGTGAATGTTAAAGTAGGGGATAAGGTTAAAAAGGGAGATACACTGCTCACTTATGAAACGGCTGATTTAAATTCTCAAGTGACGACTGCTCAAATAAATTATAACAATGTTATCTCTCAAAAAAAAGACGCCGTGAATAAAAATAATGATGCAAATACGACCATCGCAAACACCTCTGATACTCCGGCGAATGCCCCGATTATTAACACTGCAAAGGCAAGTGTTCTATCAAATGAAAAAATAAAACAGCTAGATAATGCTATTTCCTTAGCAAAAACAAATCTTGATTCCGCAAAAAATAAATTATCACAAAACTCATCGATCACGTCAGATCTTGACGGTGTCGTAACGGCCCTGAATGTTGTGACTGGGCAAACGGGCAGCCAAGGAGTCGCTATGGTTGTACAGGACATATCAAGCTTAAAAGCAGTCGTTAAAGTCGGAAAATACGATGCGGCTAAAGTCGCGATTGGACAAGAATCAACCATTAAGAGTAATGGCAAGGCTTATAAAGCGAAGGTTTCAAACATTTATCCAACGGCAACCGTGAGTACTTCTGCTGCCGGCGGAGATACAACCTTAACGGTAGAACTCGATGTATTGGACGTAGATCCGCAGTTAAAAGTAAACTTTGACGCAGATGTCGATATTTTACTGAATCAAGCCCTCAATGTTGTGAAAGTTCCTGCAGAAACCATCTTGACGAACAAAGATGGATCAACTTACTTGTTTGTTGTTGAAAATGGTAAGGCTGTACAAAAAACGGTGGAATTAGGCGTACGGTCAGATGCCGATGCGCAAATTGTGAGCGGAGTAAAAGTGGGTGACAGTGTCATATTAAATCCAGGCAGTACCGTTACAAATGGGGTAATGGTTAAAACTGGGGCATAGGAGGAAAATAATGATCGAAGTAAAGGATGTAATAAGAAGGTACGTCACTGGAGATATTGACCTGACTGCACTGAACTCCGTAAGCCTCAATATTGAAAAGGGCGAATTCGTTGCAATCATGGGACCTTCTGGTTCGGGAAAAACAACCTTTATGAATATTATCGGTTGTTTGGACAGAATGGATGGCGGAACATATCTTTTAAACGGCCAGGATGTTTCCAATCTTGAAGATAACCAACTTGCATTGATTAGAAATAAAGAGATCGGCTTTGTATTTCAAGCCTTTAATCTACTTCCGAGGATATCAGTCTTTAAAAATGTCGAACTTCCCATGGTTTATGCAGGAATACCTTCAAAAGAGAGAAAAGAGAGAGCACTTTCAGCCCTCGAAAAGGTGGGTCTGACAGACCGAGTGAATCATAGACCGAATGAAATATCGGGTGGTCAAAAGCAAAGAGTGGCCATTGCAAGAGCAATCGTCAACAATCCTGCCGTGATTATGGCAGACGAACCAACAGGTAACCTAGATACTAAATCATCGATTGAGATCATGAAAATATTTCAAAAGCTCAATAATGAGGGCGCAACCGTCGTCATGGTAACCCATGAAGATAATATAGCACTCTCTGCAAAAAGGGTTGTAAAATTCCTGGATGGAGCGATCATGGATGATTGTCTTGTTGAGGGAAGAAAAATATTCTAAATAATGCAATAGATACCTCATTTCACAGTAAAATGGAGGACAGTTATGAATTTTGTAGAGAACTTTAAAATGGCGATATCCAGTATTCTATCCAATAAAATGAGAACTTTTCTCACAATGCTGGGAATTATTATAGGCATAAGCTCAGTCATTACGATTGTTTCTCTGGGTAATGGAGGACAAAATTACATTGCAGAGCAATTTGCAAAAATGGGCGCAAATACAGTGACGCTCAGTGTAGATCCATCAAAAATAGAGCAAACAAGTGATTATTTTACCCTTGAGGACGTAAAGCAAATAAAAAGTAGAGTTGATACAGTGAAGTATGTTTCTCCAACTTTATCCAAAAAGGGAACAGCAAGAACTGATACGAAAACTAAAACCGCCAACATAAGCGGCGTTAATACAGACAATGCCTTGATCAGCAATGTGGAAATTGTCTATGGAAGATTCATCAATGATCGAGAAACTGAAGAAGGTAAAGCGGTTGCTGTCATAGATCAAACCACTGCAAAAGCATTATTTGGAACGGATGATGCGGTCGGGAAGACATTTAAATTAGGACCTGTAGCTTCTAGTAAAAGTGCTATTGTTGTGGGCGTTTCAAAAGCAAGCAGCATGTTTGGCGGCGGTGGTGGGCCACCTGGCAGGGATGGTGATAGTACTCCAGCGTTAGTAACAGTACCTGTTACATTCCTGCAAACTTTATATCCAACAGATTCTAACATTTCAACACTGAGTATAACCTCCACTTCACAAACGACCGCAGTACAGGCTGGAAATGAGGCCTTAAAAGTAGTTGAGAATAGACATGAAAACAAAACAACAGATCTCTATAAGGCGACCAATTCAGCGAGTATTCTGGAAACGATTAACAAAGTATTAGGAACGTTTACAGCATTTATTAGTGCTGTTGCAGGTATATCCCTTTTAGTTGGGGGCATTGGTGTCATGAATATTATGTTAGTTTCTGTCACTGAAAGAACTCGAGAGATTGGTATTCGAAAAGCAATTGGGGCTACCACGAATGCAATATTAATCCAATTCCTCACTGAATCCGTGATCTTATCGGTGATTGGTGGACTGATTGGTATGACACTTGGTATACTTGCAGCTCAATTAATAGGCTCTTTTGTTAATATTGTTCCTAGTGTTTCACTGATGGTTGTTTTAGAGACAATTTTGTTCTCTTCTGCAGTGGGAATATTCTTTGGAATTTATCCTGCAAGAAAAGCCGCAAGATTAAACCCTATCGATGCATTACGATATGAATAGAGAAACTAAATTTTAGTCTTATAGTCCAAATGAACCGCAGGCATGTATCATGCCTGCGGTTCATTTGGTATATAATAGTAGTTATAACACCATACTTTGGTAATAGCGGGTTCTATATCAGAGATCGTTTCAACGGACGAGAGCGGGAGGGTGTATGTTTAAAAAGGATTACATCATGAGGATGATTGAACAATTTACCAATGTGGTTGCTAAAATTATGGGGTTAAAAGTTGACGATAAATTTGAAGAGATACACCAGGTCTTAAATGAGGCCTTGTACGATTTTACAGGGTTGAGTGAATCTGCCTTAGAACGTCTGTCATATAAAGACCTCATTAATTTAGTCAGTGGCTTCGAAGAGATTAATTCTGTGAAATGCTTTATTTTGGCTGAATTACTCAAAGAAAAAGCAGATGTTTTTGCTAGCTTGGGTGACACGGGTCGGTCGTTTAATTTATATCTTAAAAGCTTTAACATAAATGCCGAGGTGATGTTAGCCAATAAAAACGCTTGTTTAGAACCGAACTATGACACGATTGATCAAACCATCGACAGAATAAAGCAATTCCCCCTACCCTATGAGACTCAAAAATTACGTTTGCGTTACTACGAACAAATGATGAAATATGATAAGGCAGAAGACCTACTCTTTGAACTGCTCAATCAAGGCGTCGACAAGGAAGCTGTATTAGCCGATGGAACGGCTTTTTACGAACGGCTGATGATATTAAAACCCGAAGCACTGGAAAAAGGTAATTTGCCCCTCGATGAAGTACTTGAAGGCCTAGGAATATTCAAAGGATTCCCATTAGACCGCAAACCGAAATCCGTTAATCTCGTATGAGAAAACCCTAATTTAATCGTTTATGAAACGCTGCACCGGACGAAATTCGTCATGGGTGCAGTTTTTTATGCATTTTACCTACTAATATCAGTCGTAAGCATTTTCCATACAACGATATTGCAGGTATTTCCAACGATATTGTGTCCGTTATATCGCTTGCTGAGTATAATACTAAATCATTACATAGGTAATGATGAGCAACTGGGGTTAAAATTAAATTTAGAGAGAGTGTGATTAAAATGTCACAATCAAACTTGTTTTCAGAAGGACTATCTAAAAATAACAACGATACGGTGGACGTGTATAAGGAGATTTTGAATAAACTATTTGAGCCCAGTAGCTGGTTACAAGATCCGCTACAAGTTTGTAATAGTTATTTTAATCTTGTCTTAAAGACAAGGGAACCGCTGGACTGGGCAACGGAAAATGACGTTGTATTACAGCAGCAGACGATGGCCCTGAGACACTTTCCTAACACAGACAAAATAACTGCGAAATATCCAGTTGTCGTGCTTCCTCCGCAAGCAGGTCATGATTCTAAGTTGGCAGACTACTCAGCAGAGCAGAGTTTAGTCAGGACGTTACAACGACAAGGACTCGACGTATACGTCATTGAATGGTTGAGCGCAACAAAAGACGATGCAGAATTGGGGATTAATGACTATATTAGATTCACCGATTTAGCCGTGGATAAAATGAGGGAACTCAATAATGTTACGAAAGTGCATATGATTGGCCAGTGCCAGGGCGGCTGGCAAGCGGCTATGTATACCTCGATCCATCAAGACAAAATAGCAACGCTTACAGTGGCAGCGTCCCCCATCGACTTTCACGCTGAGCGAGGGGTACTAAACGAAATTGTTGATAATTTACCGATAGAGTTTTATGAAAAATTAACAGCCAAAGGGTTTCTCGATGGGCAAGATATGCTGAAGGGCTTTAAAATGCTACAGGCCAATGAGCACTACCATCTAAAGTATGTTAAAGAGTTCTCAATGGCATTGTCTCAAGACCAGAAGGCCATGGCTCGACTCATTCATTTTGAAAGGTGGTATAATCACACTCAAAATGTTCCGAAAAGATTTTATCTTGAAGTGGTAACGGAGGTTTTCAAGAATAATTGTCTAGCGAATCCAGGTTCGTTCAAAGTTGACAGCAAGCCGATTGACTTAAAGAATATTGTCTGCCCATTAGTGATGATTGGCGGCACAAAGGATCATATTACGCCGCACAAGCAGGTGTTCGGAATGAGAAATTTAGTGGGTACTACGCAAGGCAATATTGAAGAAATTATTGTGGAGGCAGGGCATATCGGCGTGTTGATGGGAACCAAAGTGTTGAAAAATAGTTATCCAGATATATGCAGTATTATGAAAAGAAACGAAGAGTAACTCGCAAATATTAGGTCCATAGAGAACTTGTTGAGAACAAGACGAATAGGATTAATCGAAAGCTGCACCCTGCGAAATTCGTCAAGGGTGCAGCTTTTTTTGTTCATTATGCCAATAGATTGTTCAGCGAAAGATTTGTTACAATAAGGTAGTATTAAAACGAGTCTATTTGTAGCAGACTTCGTTGATGAAGCAAATTGGGAATAGGAAAAGGGAGAGTGTTTTTATGGCAAGGTTACTCTTTAAGAATGTCGTTAAAAAATATGATCAAAATACCGTCGTTTATGATTTTAATTTAGAGATTCACGATAAGGAATTTCTCGTTCTCGTCGGTCCTTCCGGCTGCGGAAAAACGACGACTCTCCGGATGATTGCGGGCCTAGAGGATACCACCAGCGGTGAAATTTATATTGGGGACCAATTAATCAATAATGTTGCGCCAAAAGACCGAGACATAGCGATGGTTTTCCAAAGTTATGCTCTTTATCCTCATATGAGTGTTTACGAGAATATGGCCTTTGGCTTAAAGCTGCGTAAAATGCCCAAGGAAGATATTGACCGCAGAGTGAAGGAAGCAGCTGCAATTCTAGACATTGAACATCTTCTGGACCGTAAGCCGAAAGCGTTATCTGGCGGACAAAGACAACGGGTGGCCTTGGGCCGGGCCATTGTTCGGGAGCCAAAAGTCTTCTTGATGGATGAGCCACTGTCGAATTTAGATGCTAAGTTGAGGGTGCAAATGCGGGCTGAAATTTCCAAGCTTCGGCACCGTTTACAGACAACCGTGGTTTATGTGACGCATGACCAGACTGAGGCGATGACCATGGGTGACCGGATTGTTGTTATGAAAGATGGTTATATTCAACAAGTCGATACCCCTATGAACTTATATAATCATCCGTGCAATATGTTTGTTGCCGGGTTCATTGGTTCGCCCGCTATGAATTTTTTACGGGCAACACTGGTTGATGAAAAGGGCCAACTTTGGCTCGTGAATAAGGAACTTCGTCTCTCAACCTTTGCGGAGCGTCGAGAGGCCTTGACCCCCTATATCGGAAAGGAAATCATGGTGGGGATTCGTCCCGAGTCCATTAATGACGATCTTCCCTATTTAGAGCAACACCCAGAGTGGACGCTTGAAGTGCAGGTGGATGTCGTCGAACCCTTAGGCGCAGAGAATTATATCCATTTTACAGTTAACGGAGAAAACTTGATTGCCCGGGTAGAAGCAACAAGTCAGGCAAAACCACTCCAAAAGCATAAGTTGGCCTTTGATATGAGTCAAGCTCGTTATTTCGACGTGGAAACTCAAGACGTCATTCACCGTGAGGGCTACGAAGCCAAGTATTAAATTTATTCATACTTCCTCGTGTGTTGGGATACAGCTATTTGAGTGATAGAATATGAATAGCTGAAGCCCTAAGATTGGGCAGCAAAAGGGAAGAAATGCAGGATGAAAAGTAACATGCTCCAAAATAACGCAAGTCCAAAAGAAAAAGCGCAGGAGTTAGCTCGACGTCTTTCCGACGCAACGGGTTTAATTTTTCGAGTCAGTTTGGCGTGTCGAGCCGCTGATGAGCCTTCTTTAGAGGCTGAAGTTCTGGCACGTCTAAGGACTCTAGAAGTTAAGGTTGGGGATGAAATAGTTGAGTTGGTCTATAATCCAGGGATCGTAGAGGGCGGCTCTTTTACGACGAGACTTTTACAAGCCTTGGCACGAGAAATCGTTGACGGATTAACAGTCAGTGAACAAGCCGTTCAACTTGAACCTTGGACATGGGAAAAACTACTCAATACAGCGCTAATAGAGCAGTGGGATACAGGGACCTTCGCGGCGAAGGTCGGAGCTTGCCGACTAACGGGTCTATCGCTGGGCTTTCCAGTCCTTGTGCACTGTTCAACCTGGAGCCCTGAGGTAGTTGAGGTGCTGGAAAACTTTTTCCCACAAGCACCCGTTCGCTGGGTTTTAAAACCCGATCTATTTCTCTATGTGCCGCTAGACCGAAGTGAGGGTGGGCTAGTAGAACAAAAAGCCTACGGAAATACACTCATTGAGCAGATTCACACCTTATTAGCGGATGAGGTGGGCGTTTTGGCAACGGTCTTTGTAGGACAACCGATCGAAGAGGAACTATGGTCGGGCTTTTTGGAAGTGCGCAAATTAACCGAGTTACACCGTCGTTTTTTCATGGGAACACGCGGTTTAGCTGCGTGGAACGTGGGCATTGCAGCGCTCTTAATAGGGACACAATCATCGGTGGGACACGACTATATCCGAGGGGCTCTCGGTCCGTTAAATAAAGAATTACTGGAGACACTCAGAGTGTTTTTGGAAAAGGATATGAGTGTTGCAGAAGCGGCGCGGGCCTTATATATTCACAGAAATACGTTGACCTATCGATTAGATCGGATCACTGAAATAACGGGACATAATCCTCGTCGTTTGGATGGGGCAGTTCATTTGTTTATGGCACTTTGGTTAAGGAACCATGCCAACTAAATGGGGGAAAAACATGGAGGAGACTGTTTTACAAGGTTGCCTAGTCCGTATCAGGGGGATACTTCCTTCCTTAAAGTCCGCGGAAGGTCGGGTGGCTGCCTATATTTTGAAAAACCCCGATCAAATCATTCATCTTTCGATCACTGAGTTGGCGGAGCTTGCACAAAGTGCTGAGGCCACGATCTTTCGCTTGTGTAAACGATTAGGCTATGGTGGCTACCAGGCTTTCAAAATTTCCCTTGCGAGTGATTTGGTCAAACCTATACAAAACATCCATCAAGAGATCACGCCAGAGGATGATCTCTTGACCATCGCGGCTAAGGTTTTTCATTCAAATATGGAGGCGCTTCAAGACACCCTAACACTGGTTGATGAAAAAAGTTTGGAGAAGGCTGTTCAGACATTGCATCAAGCGACAAGAATTGAATTTTATGGTTTGGGAGGATCGGCGCCGATTGCGATGGATGCGTACCACAAGTTCATTCGTGTCGGAATTCCCTGTACAGCTCTCACCGATTCACATATGCAAGTTATTTCCGCTCGGCTATTACAGCCAGGAGCGGTTGTTTTCGCGATCAGTCACTCTGGCAGTAATAAGGATATCGTACAAGCCATTAAAACGGCGCGTCAAGCTGGTGCAATCACCATTTGTTTAACGAATTATCCGAAATCACCCGTCACCAAAGAAAGCGATATCTGTTTGCTTTCTTCCAGTCGAGAATCCTATTATCGCAGTGAAGCGATGTCGTCCCGAATTGCCCAACTGAGTCTCATTGATACGTTGTATGTTGGCGTTTCCTTGCTGAGGCAGGATATTATGCTGGACAATCTTCAAAAAATACGGGAAGTCATTGCAACAAAAAGATTCTAGGGGCCATAGTACATAGGCCGCCTATAATGTAAAGCAAGGTGGGGGCGCGGTGAAACAGCGGGAATGGATACTAAGTGTTGACGTGGGAACGTCTAGTGTCAAAGCCACGATTTTTAATGGAGCGGTAGAACTGGTTTGCGAAGCCAGTCGTAGCTATCCCTTAATCCAGACCCAGTCAGGCTTTGTAGAACAGGATCCACAGAGGGTCTTAGAAGCTTTTCATGAGGCAATTCAGCAAGTACTGTCCGGAATTACGAAGGCACCAAACGTCCTTGTTCTGAGTACTGCAATGCACTCCTTAGTGGCAATCGATGAGCTTAATCAGCCGATAACCCATCTCGTAACTTGGGCTGATCAGCGAGCTGAGGGTGAAGCAGCACAATTGCGTTCGAGCGTTCAAGGAAATTCCTTATATCAAAAAACGGGAACTCCCATCCATGCAATGTCACCTCTGGTCAAACTGGCCTGGTTCAGAGACCATGAACCGGAGATCTTTAAAAGAGCAAAACTCTGGGCAGACCTAAAGTCTTTAATCCTGTACGATTTGCTGGGCGAGTGGGTGATCGATGAATCTGTTGCCTCGGCCACCGGGCTTTATAATCTTGTAACTCGGGATTGGGATCAAGAAGCCATGGAATGGTGTGGGGTAAGCCGGGAACAGTTACCTAGATTAGTAAAAACAACCGATATTTTGGGGTGTATCCAACCAGAACTGGCGAAGAAGTTAGGTCTCAGTGAAAACACGCAGGTTGTCGCCGGCGCGAGTGATGGAGCCTTGGCCAATTTAGGGGTAGGGGCAGTTTATCCGGGCTCTTTCGCCATTTCCATTGGGACGAGTGGGGCTGTCCGGGCAATGGTGAACGAACCAAAGTTAGATCCACACGGTCGACTGTTTTGTTATCATGTGGATGAGAGTCACTATATTGTCGGTGGGCCCATCAATAACGGCGGAATTCTCTTGCGCTGGTTGCAGGGAATTCTATTAGATCGAGGAGAACCTTCGGAAGGCCTTATTTCCGAAAGCGAGGCCGCTCACACGTTCTATGAACAGATGAATCAAAGCGTCAAGAAAGTGGCACCAGGGTCAGAAGGCCTTTTTTGCCTGCCGTATCTGACAGGAGAGCGAGCACCCTTTTGGCGTGGAGACTTATCAGGAAGCTTCTGGGGTCTAAAACTAAATCATAGCCGTGAACATCTCGTACGTGCGGTCCTTGAGGGCGTCTGTTATCAGCTGAACTCTATCGTTGAATTGCTGGTGGATTTAACGGGACCGGTCTCGGAAATACGTGCAACAGGTGGCTTTACTAAATCAGAGGTTTGGGTCGAAATTTTAGCTGATGTACTGGGCACGCCATTAGGGGTACTTGAACACACTCAGGGCTCGGCCCTTGGTGGTGCATTCCTGGCTTGGTTTGCCTTAGGACAAATCAGCTCGTTAGAAGAATGTGCCGAGCTTGTTCCTATTGCTCATATAGAACAGCCGAATGCGGCGAGGATAGCTCGTTACCAAGACGGATATACTCTTTTCAAAGAACTTGTCATTTTAGGAGACAGCGCTTACTTAAAACTTCAAGAATTTGCACAAAAGGGAGAGTCTCTATGATAAATCGCCTCAATCAACTGCCACCTTTTCAGCGAGCCATTGCCAAGGCCCATTTATGCTCAGCGGGGGCTCGTTATGAAGATCTAGACCGCCCGATCGTTGCGGTCGTTAACACTTGGAATGAAATTGTCCCAGGACATGCGCCTCTCAGAGAACTTGCGGAACACGTTAAACGCGGAATTATTCAAGCAGGGGGTACACCGCTGGAGTTTAACACGATTGCGATCTGTGATGGAATTACCCAGGGACACTGTGGTATGAATTATGTTCTTCCCAGCCGGGAATTGATTGCCGATTCTGTTGAAACGATGATTCTAAGCCATGATATATTTGATGGTATGGTGTTGATGGGTTCTTGCGATAAAATCGTACCAGCGCTGCTGATGGCAGCGGCTCGGATTAATTTCCCCAGTGTTCTTGTCTCAGCAGGGCCCAATGTGCCGGAGATCAAGCCTCGGGATTCTAAAGCAGCACGCCAGAGCTTTTTGCGGGGAGAAATTGACGAGAAAGCACTTGTGGAAGAGACACTCAAATATTATCCCGGACCAGGAATTTGTCCTTATCTAGGGACTGCCAATACGATGGGCATGCTGACAGAGGCCTTAGGGTTAGCCTTGCCCGGAAATGGACTTGTGCCGGCACAAACTTCTTTGCGCTTTAGCCTAGCGGAAGAATCCGGGATCCAGGTGGTCAAACTCATTGAAGCTGGAATTTTGCCGAAGCAAATTTTAGTGAAAGAAGCCTTCGAAAATGCGATTAGGGTTTTGTTAGCCATTGGCGGATCGTTGAATGCGGTACTCCATCTCTTAGCGTTGGCGAAAGAAGTCGGCGTTGATCTCACGTTAGAAGATTTTGATCGGTTAAGTCGGGTTACCCCATTATTAACAGCGGTCGTTCCTAATGACCAAGACCACACAGTCGTTGATATTCACCGGGCAGGCGGGACACCGGCTGTGATGAAAAGGCTGGAACCGCTTCTTCATACGGACTTAATGACAGTAACCGGCCAAACCGTGCGCGAGAATCTAAGTGTCGTAAAAGAAATCGGTGCACTCATTCACCCCTTAGAAGCTCCGCTTCAAGCAGAGGGTGGACTTGTCGTGCTATATGGCAGCTTAGCACCGGACGGAGCGCTCCTCAAACGCTCTGCAATCAGTGGGTCAGACACTAAATTCGAGGGATTTGCCCGTGTGTTCAACTCCGAAGAGGAATGTCTAGCGGCGGATAATGTTAAACCTGAAGAGATTCTGGTCGTGCGTTATGAAGGACCAGCCGGCGGTCCTGGTATGAGGGAGTTACATCGAGTCACTGAGTTCTTACAAGTGCATGGCGGCAAGGCCATTTTAACAGACGGTCGTTTCTCTGGAGCATCGGGAGGAATCTCTGCAGGCTATATCTCACCTGAAGCCTACGCCGGAGGTCCCATCGCCTTCGTTCAAGACGGTGACCGGGTTGTGATTGATCTTGAAAACAGGCGGCTGGACCTGATGGTTGCACCTGAAGAATTGGCAGTTCGTCGCGAGAATTTCGTCCCTGTACAGAAAAAAGCGTCCAATCTGCTTCAAAGATATGCCAAAAGGGTGTCTTCGGCAAATCTCGGAGCAATCGCCATAGATTAACAAATAAAATGACCACGACTGAACAATTAATCTTCAGGTCGTGGTCATGATCATTTCTTCGTCAGTTAGAGACTAAGTCTCCATTACGCTGTTTGTGGGTACGCCGAGTATTGTTCTTTGGGAGGTACAACTTCTACTTGTCCTTCCAATACGCAATCGCCATTCTGATTAACACACCAAGCTTTGAGAACGACTGATTTTGGTTTTGTACATTTATCCATTACTTCTACGTGGGCAACACATTCATCACCTATGAAGACGGGTCGAAGAAAAGTGAAGGTCTGTCGTAAATAAATAGTTCCTGGTCCAGGAAGAGAGGTACCTAATACTGCAGAAATCAATCCAGTTGTAAAAGCTCCATGGACTATTCTCTTTCCAAACCGGTTCTCCTGAGAGAAGACTTCATCAATGTGTAAGGGATTTTTATCACCCGATAAATCTGCAAATAAAATCACATCTTTTTCAGAGAAAATCTTGCTTAGGGATGCTGTAGAGCCAATAAGTATTTTTTCCCAAGTATGAACCATACTTCCTACCTCCATTTCAGTTGGGCTTCAATTAATGGGTCTGGACATCATTATTGTCGGGAGGAGTATGGATCGAAGAAACTGCAGAAGATGCCAGTCATCTCCAGCCGGTCCTATTTTATAGCAAGTATCTAGCCTGCCTCATGCAAAAGGATCACCGCCATGACCAGATCAAAACGTGAAAGCGTCACTGCTTCGACGATTGCTGGATATGCGGGCGAAATGCTAATTTCGGACATCCCCTCCTTGTACTCGCAGACCATTAAAAGCCTGTTCTCTTTTTGAAATACTTACGCTTGTCCCACTTATCCTACCATATGAAAAGGTGATTTAATATGCGAACGACAACATATGTCAAGTACCTCTTTTGTTCTACCAGTGCAGGGATTTTGCCCACAGATTAGCTAAAATAACAAACTATTTTTACATAGGGGGCATACCCCATATAACTATGGGTAAATCCCTAAGTTTCTACTTTTTCACTCAAAGAAAAATTACGACACTTCAACGGGGTGCTAAGCATTCTCACTTCAATAGAATGAATATTTCGGCAACAAACCCTTATAAAGGGTATAATTTTCATAATGTAAATAAAAAGAAGAATATTTTTTTCTTAACTAAAGGAATCTGAAAATATATGCCGAATATAAACATAATAAAGAATTCATTAAAACAAGTAGGAGGGGACACTGTGAAGAAGCACAAATTGTTAAAAGGAGTGGCTATGGGCCTAACCCTGGCTATGACCCTGGGTCTAGTTTCCGGATGTGGAACCAAGACAGCAACCCCAGCAGCAGCGGACAAACCGTTTGCAGGAACTCAGCTTCGCGTCGTTTTTGCGAACCATCCTTGGAGCGATGCCATCAAAGCTCAACTTCCGGAATTCGAAGCAAAAACTGGGATCAAAGTGAATCTGGAGAACTTTTTTGAAGATCAGCTGACCACGAAGTTAACGGTTGAACTGACCTCTGGAACAACGACCATTGATGCCATGATGTTCCGCCCACTTCAAGAAGGTAAGCTCTTCGCCAAAAATGGTTGGTTGAACGATGTATCAGCGATGTCCCAGAAGGATAAAACTTGGGATATCAGTGATTTCAACAAAGGCGCCATTGGTACCGTAACTATGAATGATAAGCTCTACGGCGTGCCAATCGTGACCGAACGAGAGATCCTCTACTATCGTAAAGACATCCTAGAAAAAAATAACATTGCAGTTCCAAAAACTTTAGACGAGCTCCTTGCTGCAGCCAAAAAAGTCAACGATCCTAGCAAGAAACTTTATGGTTTCGTGGGTCGTGGTAAACTTTCCCCGGCAGTAACTCAGTTCTCTAGTTTCCTCTATAGTGAAGGCGGCGATTTTGCTAAAGACGGCAAAGCGACGCTGAACACCCCTGAAGCGATTAAAGCTTATCAAACCTATGGCGACCTTCAACGTCTCTACGGGCCTCCAGGAACTCTGAACATGGCATGGCCTGAAGCCTTCGCAGTGTTCCAACAAGGTCAAGCTGCTTTCTTAACCGATGCAGACAGCCTATATACGAACTTGACTGACGCCAAAAAATCAACGGTTTCAGATAAAGTAGGATTTGCTCCGTTCCCAGCAGGAACAGCAGGTTCTAAACCTTATAATATTACCTCTTGGGCTTTAGGCCTCAACGCTAAGTCCAAAAATCAAGACGCTACTTGGGAATTCATAAAATGGGCAACCAGTAAAGAACAAGTTCTCAAAATGCAACAAGCCGGCAACCCTGGCGCTCGCGAATCTGTATGGAATGACCCAGCAGGACTCAAGAACTTCCCAGCAGAGTATGCCGCAACTGTCAAGGAATCCATGAAGACCTCGGTCGATCATGACCGACCCCTTGTCATCAATATCGGACCAGCCCGCGACGCTGCTGGCGGCCCTATTCAAGCAGGCATTCAAGGGAAAGATGTCAAGGCTGCGGCTGATACAGCCAATGCCGCGTTCCAATTGATCTTAGACAAAGAAAAGTAAACGTCTTCGATCCAATACTCCTCTTTTGAATAACGAGCCTTCCGTTGATACGGGAGGCTCGGCTTCTCCTATTAAATTGTACCAAGGGGGGTTAACCATGTTTAGTCGTTGGCTTGAGCGGAATATTAAATACGTGTTTCCACTGCCCGCAGTTTTATTTGTTTTAATGATGATGGTGTTTCCAATTGCCTACACGTTCCGGTTGAGCTTCTATAATTGGAGTATGTCGTCATTAGTACCACCGACCTGGGTTGGACTGGCGAATTATAAAATTCTCTTATTTAGCGATCCACGTTTTATGGCGTCTCTGTGGCGCACGTTTACCTTTACCTTCGCCGCCGTGGTCGTCGAGACGATCTTGGGAATCGGCATCGCGATCCTGTTTCACCAGGACTTTAAGGGAAAGAACGCTTTAAAGACCTTGTTTCTCTTACCGATGATTGCGACACCCGTCGCGATTGGTCTCGTCTGGATGCTGATTTTTGAACCGAACATTGGGTTCGCCAATAAGGTCCTTCAATTCTTTCATATTTCCCCACAACTTTGGTTGGCTTCGCCACAACAGGTCTTGGGATCCCTCGTCATTGTCGATGTTTGGCAATGGACTCCCATGATTGCCTTAGTCGTTTTAGCAGGTTTATCCTCCTTACCAACCGAGCCTTATGAGGCGGCTATGGTGGATGGTGCAACAAGGTGGCAAATACTCACCAAAATCACCTTGCCTCTTTTACAGCCGACAATTCTGGTTGCAGTACTCCTCCGGTCGATTGATGCTTTGAAAACCTTCGACATTATTTATGCAATGACAGGAGGGGGACCGGATTTTAATTCGGAAACCATTAATATTTATAGTTTCGTTCAGGGATTCTCTTATTTTCAACTAGGTATGACTTCGGCACTTCTCATGATCTTCTTTGTGATTGTGCTGGGTATGAGTACGCTCCTGGTTTCAGCCAGGAAACGCTGGGGGGCTTAAGGTATGTCAAAACGTAGAGATCCAGTTCAATTTTTGCAAAGGTTGCTGCTCGTAGCTGTGGTTCTAGCCTTTTTGTTCCCCTTCTTTTGGATGATTCTGGCTTCGTTTAAGACCCAACAACAAATCCTTTCGGCTGAAAATATCTTTATTTTCCAGCCAACGTTCCAGAACTACCTAGACGTTTTTCAACAATACAGCTTCATGAAGTTCATTCTTAATAGTTTCTTTATCGCTGCAGCTTCAACGATTCTCTCGTTGATACTGGGGTTGCCCGCGGCGTATTCAATTGCCCGGTATCACCAAAACAAGTTAGGCATGACCATTTTGGTTGCCAGAATTGTTCCCGGTATTACCTTCTTGATCCCGTGGTTCATTATTTTCTCCAAACTAGGTCTCGTTGATAGTTACACTTCCATGATCTTAAGCCATATGCTGGTCGGCTTACCCTTTATCGTGTGGATTATGGTCTCCTACTTTGAAAATATTCCCTCAGAATTAGAGGAGTCTGCACGCGTCGATGGATGTACCATCCAGGGCGCCTTTTGGCGGATCGTCTTACCTATTTCCGGGCCGGGAATAATTACCGCTTCAATTTTTTCCTTTGTTTTTTCATGGAACAACTTTATGTTTTCACTGGTGCTTTCTGGACAAAAAACAGAAACGCTACCGATTGCCGTCTTCTCATTTCTGTCCTATTCCTCAATTAACTGGGGAGGATTAATGGCGGCCGCGGTTGTGATCACACTTCCCGTTTTGATTCTAGCCTTGTTTGCACAGAAGTATATTATCAGTGGCTTAACGGCCGGCGCCGTCAAGGGTTAGACGCTGTCCAAGGCTCAAACAGGACGTTTGAGGTTAGAGCGCCGCCAAGGATGGCAAGGCGCCGTGATGGACGAGTGTCCCTGTAGCCAAGGCTTGAAACACGATGTTTCTGATTAGAGCGCCGCCATGGACGGCAAGGCGCCGTGATGGCGAGAAAGGGCCGACTAATCATAGCGAATTCGTAATGGAGGAACACACAATGTTTAAAGATAGGCTCTGGCATAATGGAATTTTAGCAATCTTGAGAGGCTTCAATAAGCAAGAAACCTATGATACGGTCCAGGCTTTAATGGAAGCAGGTATCTTCATGGTTGAAGTTACCTCTGACTCTCCCAATGCTTGGAATGTGATCAATACACTTAAAAATATGGAATCACGCCTTGTCGTCGGGGCAGGCACCGTGCTTGATACAGAAACTGCACGCGAGGCAATTGAAGCTGGAGCCGATTTTCTCTTTTCTCCCGTCATCCGTCCAGAGGTAATTCAGATCGCTCACCGTTATGGCCGGATGGCTATTCCAGGTGTGATGACGCCTTCAGAAGCACTCCTGGCAATAGAATGTGGTGCAGACATCGTGAAGCTATTCCCAGCAGGCTCTTTAGGGGTTAACTATTTGAAGGAAATGCGTGGCCCCTTCCCCTACATTCCTTTTATCCCAACGGGCGGGATCACACGAGAAAATGCCGTGGCCTTTATTGAAGCAGGTGCTGTAGCAGTGGGTATGGGAAGCGCCTTGATTAAAAAAGACTGGCTGAAGACGAAAAAATTTGCTGAAATAACGCGCTTGGCGAAAGAACTTGGACAAGAAATTTCGGCTGTCGTGGAGTAGCGGTTAGACGTAGGATCAAAACGCGAGAAGGTGAACTAGTGGGAAACTATGCTGAATTGTTACAAAGTGTTTCGTTACCCAAAGTAGCCCGAATTCGCCAGACCTTTTCCGACGAACACCTTAGGGATATTCCCAAGGCAATTTGTGAAGCACTTAAACGTCCTGGAACCCTTGATCGTATTCAAAGTGGGGAGAAAGTTGCGATCAGTGTCGGAAGCCGGGGTATTGATAACCTTCAGTTGATTGTTCAAACCCTCGTCACTGAGCTTCATAAGCGGGGTGCAGAAGTGACGATTATTCCCGCGATGGGCAGTCACGGCGGCGCCACGGCTGAAGGACAGAGGGAAATACTGCTTAGGCTGGGAATTGTACCTGAGATTGTCGGCGCGGAAATAGTGTCTAACATGGACGTTCACTTGATGGGATTATTACCGGAAGGTATCCCGGTCTATTTAAGTGAAGATGCGCTTAAGGCTGACCATATTGTACTTTTGAACCGAATTAAGCCACATACTGCTTTCCGAGGTCTGATCGAAAGCGGTTTGGTTAAAATGTTGGCGATTGGCTTAGGCAAACAAAAAGGAGCAGAGGCCTGTCATGCACGAGGCTTTAAGTATATGGACCAAACCCTTGTCGAGATGGGTTCACTGCTGTTAGAAAAGTCAAAGGTGACGTTTGGACTGGGCATGATTGAAAATGCCTATGACCATACTCATTCGATTATCGCCATACCGGCGGAGCGTTTAATAGAGGAAGAACCAAAGCTGTTAATGCAGGCGAAAAGCCTTATGCCTAGTTTGCCGGTGAACCAACTGGATGTCTTAGTGATTGACGAAATTGGCAAAGACATTAGCGGCGATGGCATGGATCCGAATATAACGGGCCGTTATCCCACGCCTTACGCCCATGGTGGCCCAGAGGTCGCTAAAATGGCTCTTTTGGATCTGACGGAACGGAGTCACGGCAATGCGAACGGCATCGGGACTGCAGATTTTGTTGCGAGGAGACTTGTGGACAAAATGGATCTGGAACAAACCTATCCGAATGCCCTGACTTCAACGGTCACTGGGCCCGTAAAAATTCCGTTAACGCTGGGTTCGGACTTTGACGTTATTAGGGCATCGGTGAAGACCAGTAATGCGAAGGACCATTGTATGATTCGCCTCGTTAGAATTAAAAACACGTTGTGTATTGGGGAGTTCTGGGCTTCTGAGGCAGTTGTGAAGGAATTATCCGAGCAGGTGGGAGAATTAGAAATCGGCGAGTTGGAAGACTGGGACTTTGACGAAGCTGGTAATTTGATTTAATAAATTAATATTTTAAAGTGAAGGGTGAATGATATGAAGGATTGTTCTTACGGAATGGTCGGACTTGGTAAAATGGGCGCTTTAGCCGTGGAAAATGTTTTGTCTAAGGGAATAAAGGTTGCGGTTTATGATATTTTTCCGGAGCAAGTCAAGGAACTCTCCAAACTAGGGGCCAAAGGATGCCGCACGTTGAAGGAATTAGTAGAAGGCTTGAAAGCCCCTCGTGTGATTTGGCTCATGGTTCCAGCAGGAGAGGCTATTGAAGTCGTCTTATTTGGAGAAAATGGCCTAAGTCGATTTCTCAGCCCTGGGGACATTGTCATCGATGGGGGAAACTCCTTTTACAAAGACTCCGTCCGCCGATCCAAACGGCTCGCTGCTGAGTCAGGGGTTAAATACTTGGATTCCGGTTCTAGTGGCGGCACTGAAGGGGCGAAGGCGGGTCTTTGCCTGATGGTCGGTGGAGACCAAGAGGCTTTTGCTCAAGCAAAACCCTTTCTTGACGCACTTTCTGAAGGACAGGGAGCATGTACTTATGTAGGACCCAGTGGTGCTGGACATTACACCAAAATGGTTCATAATGCCATCGAGTACGGCATGTTACAGACAATTGGCGAAGGGTTTGAGCTTCTAGATGCCGCACCTTATGAGTTAAATCTTGAAGAAATCGCTCATTTATGGACCAAAGGCAGCATTGTCAGTGGATATTTAATGGAATTGGCCGAACGAGCCTTTGCCAAAGATACAGACCTCAGTCAGATTATGGGCGAAGTCGGTGGCGGAAGTACCGGAAGTTGGGCGATCGAAGAGGCCTGGAAAGTTGGAGTGCCATTCGAAGCAATTGCTTTGTCTTATGCCGCACGCCTGCGTTCCAGGCAAAATGACACCTTCTCCGGTAAAGTCGTTTCAGCGCTGCGTAATGAATTTGGTGGCCATGCTGTGGTGAAAAGAGAATAACGGATTATAGATGCCCAAAATGACAAAAGGGGTCGCTTTATGAACAAAATGACAAGTTTAGAAGCAACACTGGGCGTTGATATAGGGACGACAGGATGCCGCTGCGTTGCTTACTCTGATAAAGCTGAAGTGGTGGCAAAGGCCGAATGCTTTTATCCCACATCATCCCCTAAGCAGGGGTGGGCGGAACAGGATTCGGTGCTTGTAATAGCGGCAGTTGAGATGTGCATTCGGCTTGCGGTTAAGAGCGCGGCAGAAGCTCACTATAACGTGACGCTGATCAGCTTTAGTGCCGTCAATCATGGACTCATCCCAATGTATGAGGGTGAACCTTTGCGTCCCTGCATTATTTGGGCCGACAACCGCAGTGCATCGATCACGCAAAAATGGCGCTCAGAAAGACGGCAAAAAGCCGTTTACGAGGCAACTTGTTGTCCAATCCATCCCATGTATTTACCGGGAAAACTCGTTTGGCTGGCCAAGAAAGAACCTGAAATCTTCCAGCGTGCGGATCGTTTTATCTCTTTAAAAGAATTGCTATTTTATCGATGGTTTGGGCGGTATGTGATTGACGCTTCGATTGCTTCGAGTACCGGTCTGTTTAATGTCACCAAGTTTGACTGGGACGAAGAGATCTTACGAACAACGGGCATCAGGCGAGAGCAACTGTCTGATATTGTTCCGACGACAGCCGTTTTTGAAGGGGTAAACCAAGAGATCAGTGATCGCTTGGGGTTAGATCAGGATGTGCGGGTCATTATTGGCGCAGGGGATGGGGTTCTGTCGAGCCTTGGTGCTGGAGCACTGAATCCAGGGGAAGTAACGGTCATGATTGGAACGAGTGGGGCTGCACGCATCACGGTTGCCAAACCAACGCTGGATTCTCGACGAAGAACTTGGTGTTATTATTTAGCAGAAGGTGCTTGGGTCGTTGGTGGAGCCATCAATAATGCCGGTTTAACCCTTCAATGGGTTCGGGAAAAATGGTTAAATGGTGCCTCTTTCAAGGAAGTTGAAAGACTCGCTGCGCAAGTCGCACCCGGCTCAGCGGGGCTAATGCTGCTGCCATTTTTGACAGGGGAGCGCTCTCCAAATTGGGACCCGTCAATCCGGGCAGCTTTGATTGGCCTCGATCTAGCCCACGGACCAGCACATTTTGCCCGTGCCGCAATGGAAGGGGTAGCCTATCGCCTTAAGAGTGTCTTTGAACCCATTATCGAAATGGCCGGTGAAGTTCGCTCCGTGACGATTGGAGGAGGCTTTATCGCTTCACCAACCTGGGTGCAAATAGTAGCAGATGTCCTCAATGCACCATTGGATATTTTGGAAGAACCCCAAGGTTCGGCCTTTGGAGCGGTGGTTCTTGCGTGGTTGGCTGTGGGGAAAATAAAAACCTTAAGCGAGTGCACGAATCTAGCTCGGAAGAGAGAGGTCATCTACCCTAACCCAAAACGAGCAATTTTCTACGATCGGCAATATCGTCATTATCAGCAGACCTATGAGAGGCTATATACTTGAGTGGTACAATAGACGAATGGAGGGTCACGTCCCTCCATTAAGCCACCTGGCCATCCATGAAGACAAAGTAAAACGACATCACGAAGTTTGAGGGCGGTTATCGATCATTTGATAGCCACCTTTTTTTCGTTGAGAGGGGAAAGAAGCGATGATGATCCGACTTGCTACGATACATGACGCGGAACAAATCCTGGAAATCTACGCCCCATATATTCAAACGACCAGCATTTCCTTCGAGATGATCGTACCGTCTAAAGAAGAAATGGAGAAAAGGATTGAGCTTGTACTCGTAAATAATCCGTGGATTGTTTTTCAGGAGGGTAAGAGTATTGTTGGCTACGCATACGCCTCTAAGCATCGTGAACGCGCTGCGTATAAATGGGCGGTAGATGTTTCTATCTATATAGCACAAGATTGCAGAGGCAAAGGAATTGGCAAGGCGTTGTATACCGCACTAATTTCTATTCTAAGGCTCCAAGGTTATTGCAATGTTTATGCAGGGATAGGTTTACCGAATGATTCGAGTGTAGGCATCCACGAGTATTTCGGTTTTAGCAAAATCGCTCATTTTAATAATGTAGGATATAAATTTGGGCAATGGCATGATGTTGGATGGTGGGAGATGATTCTTCAACAGCATAGACCTGAACCAAGTGAACCCCTTTCCTTTAATAAGATCAGTCAAGATATTACAACCTGTATGAATAGTTAAAGGCTATCACCTTTTCAGATGATAGCCAGGTTCATAAGAACAAGTGATTATCGACCGACAAAATCTTGAGCAAACATTTTCCCGTAGATCGGACTAGACGTAATCCCAATACCAATATACTTGTATGACGAGTTAAGGATATTGGCCTTGTGGCCAGGGCTGTTCATGAGGGCGGCATGTGCGTTATCAACTGATGAGTTTCCCGCGATATTCTCACCGGCTGAAGTAAAACTGATCCCAAATGTCTTCATCATATTGAAAGGGTCACCATAAGTCGGGGAAGTATGGCTAAAGTAAGATTTTGCAACCATTTCTTCTGCTTTTACTTGAGCCATTTTTTGTAGTTGAGGATCAATTTTAAGGGCGCCTACCCCTGCTTTTGCACGTTCTTGGTTAATTAGGTCTAGCATATGCTGTTGATCAGTTTTGGCTTGGGGCTGTGAAGGGGCAGCAGCGGGAGCGGGAGCCGGTTTCGGAGTTGCTCTCGAAGCTGGTTTTGGAGTTGGCTTTAGAGTTGGCTTTGGAGCAGGTGTCGCAGCTAATGCTGGAGTTGTTATTGGGGTTGCTGTTGGGGCCGTAGTTGGAGCAGCAGTTGTTGCAGTTGTTGGAATTGCTGCTGTTGTGGAAGTCGGAGTAGAAGTGGAGCCCACCACCTCGTTTTGCAAAGGAACACCTTGTTTACCCATACTCGCAGCAATCTGATTCTTGAACACAAAAGAACTTGTTAAAATGACAATGGTTACGACAAACAACAAGATCATTAATTTCTTTCGCTTCATCATTTATATCCCCCCTACGCTCATAGATTTGAGCTTCAGTTTTCAGCGGCTAGTCTAACGGGTCTGTTTAATTCATGGGCGTGAGATTGAAAACCCACATTTTATAATAATTTGTCGAAATTTCATACTATTTACTCTATCATAAGATAGTGTAGCAAGATAAGCAATTAATAATAGTTCACCAGACGTCTTCGTTAAGTTGAATGAACCACGATTAGAGATGATTATTAACTTGTTAGTGTCTACGCCGATTAATGTCCATGACGAGACTGAGGTGACCGCAAGCCCTGAGGGCCTGCGGTCACCTCAGTATTATTGAATCACGATTCGTTCAATCCTAAATTTTTCTCCTATCGTCCTATTAAAATCTTAAACAAAAGTATTTCCATAAGTTGGACTGGCTTTGTTGATTTTGTGTGCGTCAAATCACGAAAAATTTACTGAGAGTAAGGTATAATTCAAGACAGGAATTAATAACTATTCAGACAGTAGGAGAAAGGAGCGAACTTTATGCTTCCAGGTCAAGCCTTAACGACAGCGATGGGTATCTTACCACACACGAATTTAGCAGATGCTCAGAAGTTGGCGCTCAGCTTAGATATTCCTTTTTGGCCCCAATTACCGCACTTCCGATTCAAGGAAGATATGTATGCTCAATTTGCCGAACATTTCCCAGGAATTATGATTGACGATGCCAAGAAAAGTATCTTTTTTTCGCACGAACGCTTTGCCCAAGAAATTGATGAATATCTTGAGCAAAGTGTTATTCCAGAGCATTTTGCCTTGTCTGTCGAATCTTCTGCAGCGTTTAGAGGCTTTTTGGCGACCGACCTTTCCTCTTACAAACTAATTCATGGGCAGACTGTTGGACCCATCAGTTTTGGACTTAAAATATGTGATGAAGAACGCAAACCCATAATTTATAATGATTTTGTTCGGGAAATTTTATATGACTTTTTGCATCATAAGATCACGTGGCAATATAACCAATTAAAACAAGTCCATCCGAGCCCCTTTGTTTGGTTAGATGAACCGGGATTAGAAATGATTTTCAACTCATTTAGCGCCTATACGTTTGAAATGGCTCAAGTCGAATTCGGCAATTTCTTATCTAAATTACCTGGCCCTAAGGGGGTGCATTTATGTGGTAATCCTGATTGGTCTTTTCTATTAAACGCAAACCTTGATATCCTGTCAGTGGATGCTTTCAGTTGGGGACACATCTTGGTGCGCTACGTCGATGAAGTTAAAGAGTTTTTACGACGCGGAGGCATTATTTCCTGGGGGATCACGCCCACCTTGACGAGCGAATTATGTTCGGAGACGGCCGATTCATTGACGGATCGTTTGCTTCAATTATGGAAGTTTCTGAATCAACATGGACTGGATGATGATCTATTATTTGACAGGTCTTGGTTAGCCCCATCTCGTTGTTGCCTTATTAATGGGGATGGAACAGCGAGCATAGATCACTCCTACGCGCTGCTAAGAGAAATATCCCTAAATCTTAGAACACGTTAATAATGAGCAAACTATTGCCTATTAAAGGAAAATTAGCGGTGATACGCGAATATAATAATATATAGTTAATTTTTAATACATTTTTATGAATTGTTAATTCAAAGGGAGGCTGGAAGCAATGCTTTCGGCCTCCCTTTAGGTAGGATCACGATAGTTTTACGATAATTGAATACTAATATTAGTTGAATACTAATACGTCAAAGAATACCATAAATATGAAGGGTATAAGTGATTAACTTGAGAAGGAGTAGTACAGATGGACTATTTGACGCTAATCATTGCTTTCGGAATCATAGTCATCTTTGGATATTGGTCAGGACGCCGCCGCACCAAGTCACTGAAGGGAAATAAATCTAAAGTGCCTACAGTTTATCCTTTATCAAGATCTAAAAGTCAGACCAAACTACGTCGGATTAAATAACGTGGTAGGGCGCACACTACGCTGTGAGATTGATCTAAGGGTGGTTTGTGAAGAAAAGGTTGTGGGTTTAAGATGTTTAATGCGATTTTTCTCTTTATTTTAGCTGGTATAGCTGAAATAGGTGGGGGGTATTTGGTATGGCTTTGGCTTCGAGAAGGAAGGCCATTTTGGTATGGAATCATTGGCGGACTCATTCTAATTGTTTATGGCATTATACCAACCCTGCAGAAATTCCCTAATTTCGGTAGGGTGTATTCTGCTTATGGCGGAGTTTTTATTATTCTCGCTCTTTTATGGGGTTGGGGAATCGATAAGAAAGTTCCAGATACTTATGACTGGATCGGGGCGTCTGTTTGCCTGATTGGTGTATCAATCATGTTATGGGCACCACGTCATTGAGAAAATCCAACTATAGAAAAAGTATGGTACGGTATATAATAATCATATTACGATAGGACAAGCTATTTTTGAAGTCCGAGGCGCAATAACAGGAGGAATTAATATGTCCGAAGATAAGAAGACCCCAAAGATAAAAATTTTAAAGAATGGCCCGTATGTAGTTTCGGGTAATATACCGATGACTAAGCAAACCATCATTGTCAATGAAGTAGGACGTTCTGTGAAATGGGAAGAGGACGATTGTTTTCCCAAAAAAGAAGAATATTCACTTTGCCGCTGCGGTAAATCCTCAAACAGTCCTTACTGCGACGGAACGCACCAGAAGATTGCCTTTGATGGTACTGAAACTGCCAGTAAAGAAAAATACATCAAACGTGCGGGAACCATTGTAGGACCTGAGCTTATTGTCACGGATCTTCCAAAACTGTGTGCCTACGCACGATTTTGTCATAGGGAAGATGGCTCAGTTTGGGATCTTGCGGAAGACTCCGGTAACCCGAAATCTCGTGCTAGCGCGATCCAAGGAACTTGGGAATGCCCGGCCGGGAGATTAGTCGCCTGGGATAAGACAGGACAAGCTATAGAAGAGAAACTTGAGCCCTCTATAGGTATCATAGAGGACCCTTCCTGCAAAGGCGGAGTTAGCGGTCCAATTTGGGTAAAAGGTGGTATCCTCATCGAATCGTCTGACGGCTCTGAGTACGAGATCAGGAATCAAGTGGCGCTTTGCCGTTGTGGTGAATCGCAAAACAAACCCTTCTGCGACAATACTCACGGCTTAATTAACTATAAAGCAAAAAGATAAGGCTCATTAAAACCCATCAGATTAAAAAAGCATTTCCATGGCATATTAGAACGGTAAGCCCATCGTGTCGGAAAGAGAAAGGATGAGAAACTGTGGAGGGTAAAGAATCTCAACTTGCGACCTTTGCTGGAGGCTGCTTCTGGTGCATGGTCAAACCTTTTGAGGAAATGCCGGGTATTATCAAAGTGGTGTCTGGTTTTACTGGGGGGACTTTGGCGAATCCAACCTATGAGGATGTCTGCATGAAGGCAACAGGGCATTATGAGGCGGTACAGATCACCTTTAATCCGGCAATTTTTTCGTATGAGAGACTGTTGGAGATTTACTGGCAGCAAATTGATCCGACGAATGCTAAAGGGCAGTTCTTTGATCGGGGACAGGCCTATCAAACAGCCATCTTTTACCATGATGAGGACCAGCATCGGGCGGCTTTAGCGTCCAAAAAAAGCCTTGAAGAAAGCGGTAGGTTTCAAGACCCCATCGTCACGGCAATCCTTCCAGCGGCAACGTTCTATCCAGCAGAAGAATATCATCAGGACTATCATTCCAAGAATCCCTTAAGATATGGCGCATACCGTCAAGGCTCAGGGCGGGATGCTTTTCTAAAACAGAATTGGAGTAAAGAAAAAGAGCACGAATTATTGAAGTCTAAATTGACGAAGATGCAATATGAAGTGACACAAAATAAGGGGACAGAACCGGCCTTTAACAATGAATACTGGGATCTTCATAAAGAGGGCATTTACGTCGATGTAATATCAGGTGAACCACTTTTCAGTTCTCAAGATAAATTTGATTCTGGGTGTGGGTGGCCAAGCTTTACTAAACCCCTTCAGCCTGAGGTGGTTGTGGAAAAGAAGGATTCGAGCCATTTCATGCTTAGGACAGAAGTTACAAGCACTAAGACAGGCGCCCATCTAGGACATGTTTTTAACGACGGACCGACACCCACAGGTTTGCGCTATTGCATTAATTCCGCTTCCCTGCGTTTTATTCCTACAGAGGACTCCAAATAAGGATAAAAAAAGCCTCCCGACTAAGGGAGGTTTTTTTTATACGTACTTCTACCAGTTGTTACGTGGCGTTGGGTGAAAGCACTCCCGACAATACACTGGCTTTTCACCAGATGGTTTGAACGGAACTGTTGTTTCTTTTCCGCAAGTAGCACAGGTTGCTGGAAACATTTCGCGTTCTTGGCGGTTATATCCGCCGCCACCCGATTGTGCCTTTTTAGCAGCCCGACATTCTTGGCATCGTCTAGGCTCATTCGTGAACCCTTTCTCAGCGAAGAACTCTTGTTCAGATGCTGAGAAAACAAATTCTTGACCACAATCTCTACAAGTTAATACTTTATCCTCAAACATGAATAACACCTCCGTTATTTATTATTTGTTGTGGGACTAGAAATATTCATCAGAATGTAATCCCAAATTTACCGAAGAATAACAATTTCTCCTTCTAATCAATTCGTCATCTTTGCAAATACCCATCACCGCCTTACCCTTACACCCTTTAGACGTACCCATGCGTGTATTATACGTCAACGAAATTAAATAATCCCGTTGAATTATTTTCAACGGGTTAAGGTTCACGTATAAATTCCTAGGATTAAACGGGTTGGACGGGGTGCTTGTTCACCCTTCTTTGAAAGTAGATAAATATGGGGAGGGGAACGATGATCCAACCAAAGCTCTTGATGAGGCTATTAACAGCTCTCTGCTTATTATTGGTTCTGTCATCAATCACCATCTGATCGTATTGACTCTTAAGTTCCGCATCACTTAAAGTTTTGGTGGGCGTTACGGGAGTTGCAGGGGCCACCTCACCTTTATATTGAGTAGGTTGCATCTTAAATTGTTCAAAACTCGAATAATACGGAGGTGGAGAAACAATGTCTGCTGCAGCCATAAAAGCAGCGACCGTGCCGCCGATCGTCATCATTAACGTGGCGAACAGAATCAAGTAAACATAGACTGTTTTAATCACTTCATTACCTCTTTCCAAAGATTCTTCGCGCCCTTTTTTGACGCCCACGGCACTTGCAATGATCAAAACTAAAAGGACTAAAAAGCCTAAAGGGATAATGCCACCTAAAATACTCATGGCGATAGGCCCACCCCACTTTACAGTATTATACTACAGTTCAGAGGTTAATATGTAAATTTTTAGGCGTATATACCGTATTTAAAGACCTCAATGTATTCCTTATATTCCTCCATAATCTTTTCCATATCACCCAACAAGTCCTGTTCTCGACCTTTATACTGCCTTGAGTATTTTTCTTGTAAAGCCTCTAAAAACAGCATCACCAATTCTAGCGCTTTCTTAGGATCTACACCGTCTCGGAATTTTGTGGTATCGATGTCTTTGAAAATTGGAGGTACGAATTCGTTGGATAGTTTTGTGTACTTGTCTTGGATCTCTGAGCGAATATCCTCTGGAGTATTGATAAAAGCGTGTAAAATAAGCCTGCTAATAGCGGGGTTCGCATGAGTGACTTTAAGCTTAATCACCCCTAATTCTAGGATGCGATCGAAGATATCACCCGATTGCAGTAAAGGATGTTGTTTATATTCCGTGACTAGGAATTGGATAGAATACTCAACAACATAGAGAAAGAGGCTTTTCTTATTGCCAAAATAGTGGAATAGGATTCCCTTGGAAATTTCTGCGGCCTTAATGATGGCGTTGGTGGAAGCCTTTTCATACCCTTTTTCGCCAAACTCAAGGATACACACTTCGAGAATTCTCTGTTTTTTATCCTCGCTTAGATTTTCGAAATTTTGGTACAATTTTGTCCTCTCCTTGTTGGGGTAGTTCAATCAACCTTGATGTTTTAAACACTGGTATAAAGACATTCTCAGACGTTCAAATCCCGTTTTCTATAAAATACATAGGTTGCACATAGAAGGACTGCAATGATCAAAACCGATAGAATGACAAAAACTGGTTCAAAGCTACCGTTAGCCATTAAATTCTTTGCCTCAAAATATTTAAAAGGGGTAAAATATTTTAAGCTTTCAAGCTTGGTATTGATATCAATGACCGTGGATAAAAGATAAGCAGTCAGTAGTATACCTGTAGCAACAGATGGAGCAGTTTTTGGCTTCTTACTGACGGCTGCCAAGGCTGTACCAATAAACATAAAGATCAATTGTAAAATAAACATACCTACCATTAATATTCCGATGTCACTGTTGACTGATTCACCCTTACTAAAATACCCTACTATGAAGATTGAAGAAATCAAAGTAACAATATTCAGGATGATAATATTGACTAAGGCGGCTAATAGTTTTGCAGTAATAACTTTGTCCCTTGAAATTGGCTTAGCCATTAAAAATTCTGTCGTTTTATCTCGTTCTTCCTTAGAGATGATATTAGCACCAAGCATTACGGCATGAATGGTTGTCATTAATACTAAGTATAAAAATAGTATCCCGTAAAAGCCACTCGCTTTTGATAAATCAAAAACACCAATGCCAAAGATTGCTTGGACTACTTTAGGCAGTTTGTCCATAACGTCATTAATGGATTGGCCTGAAGTTGAAAAAACTTCATATTTGCTCATTCCAGCGCCTACCATGAATAACATGGCGATACACCATATGATCAGTGATTTTCTATGGGCTTTTATTTCTATCATAAATATATTCATAACGATCCTCCTATTCCTTATTTAAGATCAATTAGACTGAATCAATATCTTTTTTGGCATAGATAATGTAACTTGCAACAATTGCTAAAGTAATCAGCACAATTTCTATGATAATAAACGAAGTTTCATAGCTCCCGTTTTTTAAAATATAGGCAGAGTCGTAGAATTTAAAGGGCGTTATATATCTCAGGTTGTTATCACCGATAGCAGAACCAAACATACTAATAAAGAAAAAGGCAAAGACAGTCCCCAAAGAAACAGGAAGCACTGATTTGATTTTAGGAGCCACTACAGAAACGATGGCGCCTAGTGCCAAAAACATTAATTGAATAAAGAATAGTGTGGCGGAAATTAGTATAAATAGTTTCATACTAAAAGCTTGAGATGACGTAACTGAGGCCATTATGATAGCAACAATGAAATAAATTGCATTGGTAATGACTAAGGATGTTAAAGCAGCTAAAAGCTTAGCCGTCATTATTTGGACACGAGAAACCGGCTTTGTTAAAAGAAAATCCGCTGTTTTTTCCCGAACTTCCTTTGAAACAATGGAGGTTCCTAAATTCATGGCTTGTATTGCGCCACAAAGCGTAATATATAGAAGTGGTATGGTAGAATAAAAGCCTAAAAGAGACCCAATATTATCCAAAGAAAGGCCCAGTGCATTTCTTAGCACTTCTGGTAAATTCTCTAGTAATTTCTTCAGCTCCTCTGCGTTACTGGAAAAGGCAGGAAACATCGATAAAAAAACAATCACAATTGCGGCCAGTGAAATCGACCAGATAATGGTTGACTTTCTATAAGCCTTCAATTCGTGTAGAAACATATTCATGAAGATTATTCCCCCTTTTCATAATAATGCATAAAGACATCCTCAAGGTGCGGCTCTTCTATCCAAAGATTAGCAATTTCAATGGCTGAAATTTTTTGCATAATCAAATTTATGTTGCCTTTAAATAAGAAGCTTGTAGAGTTATTTGTTACACGTAAGTTAGTCACACCACTCATGTTGAAATAATCAGGATCGATCTTTGATATCGTTTCAACTTCAAAGTTTTTAAAATTATTCTCCTTTAAATCGCTAATCTTTTCTATTTTAATAATTTTCCCTTCTTTAATAATTGCAACTCGTTCGCACATTTTCTGAACTTCACTTAAAACATGAGAAGAGAAGAGAATCGTTGCACCTTTTTTATTTTCTTCTTTCAATAAGTCAAAGAACTTTTGCTGCATAAGAGGATCTAATCCACTAGTGGGTTCATCAAGCATAATAAGCTTTGGTTCATGCAGCAGGCCTTGAACAATTCCCACTTTCTTTTTATTACCATAAGATAAATCATCAATTTTCTTATTAAGATCAAGATCCATGATTTCTGCTAATTCCTTGATTCTTTTACTGCAATCTTTTTTATAAAAGCTAGCCGAATATTTAAGTAAATCAATCACCTTCATATTGTCGTAATAAAAAACTTCAGAAGGGAGATAACCTATTTCCTTTTTAATCTCAGGTCCAAATTCTATACAATCTTTCCCGAAAATCTTTGCACTACCACTAGTAGGATAAATAAGAGACAGCAGGGTCCTAATAGTTGTGGATTTCCCCGCACCATTCGGTCCAATAAAACCAAAAATCTCTCCTTCTTCAACATTAAAACTTACATTGGTGATTCCTCTTGCTTTGCCATAAGTTTTAGTAAGGTTATTGATTTCAATAATATTCACAGTGGATAACCCCCTCCTGATTTTGACGTGATTATGGCGTCATTATACCCTTGGTTGACCGAGTGGTCAAGTGATAAAAAACGCTTAATTATTAAGGGCCGTTCCAAACAATTTGTGGTGATTGGATTAGGTCGATTTGGAACAAGTGTGGCTCAAACCCTCAGTACATTAGGCCATGATGTCTTAGCAATGGATAAGGACGAGCATGCTGTTCAGGTCATCATGCAGGATGTGACCCAAGCGGTACAGGCCGATGCGCGAGATGAGGAGACACTGCGGGCCTTAGGCGTGCGGAACTTTGATGTCGCGATCGTCGCGATCGGGGATGATCTCGAAGCAAATATACTGATTACCTTAATGCTCAAAGAAATGGGAGTTCCCTATGTTGTGACGAAGGCCCAAAACGCGTTACATGGAAAAGTACTGGAGAAAATTGGCGCAGATAAAATTATTTATCCGGAACAAGATATGGGGTTTCGTCTCGCCAATAACTTAGTTAGAACGAATGTCATGGATTTCATCGAATTGTCCCTAGACTATAGTATTTTCGAGATCGTTGCGTCATCACAATTTATCAATAAATAATTGGGGAACTGAGTTTGCGGGCAGTTTATAATATCAATGTGGTGGCGATCAAAAAAAGTGCAGATCAGATTGTTATTGCACCCGGTCCCAAGGAAATCGTCGAGGATAAGGATATTCTGGTCGTTGTCTGCAACAAAAAAGCGCTTGCCAAGTTACCAGACTAATCGACAGGGACTTAGCATTACGATAGCAAGAGCGAGGCAAGTCCATATAAAACCGTCGTGATTACTGCTGCGATGAGCGACGGTTTTAACTTTGAGCGAGCATAGTCGATCACCGGAAGATTGAGCATAGTACAGAGCGTGACCGTATTATCACTCAAAGGGGAGGCAAAGGCTCCAAACGTGCCGCTGGCAAACACAGCGCCAATGACTAATATGACGCTCGACCCAGTCTGATGAGCGAGGGTCACTCCCAAGGGCATTAGCAAACCCCAAGTCCCCCAGGAGGACCCGATAAAATAAGAAACCATGCTACCCAAGATAAAAACAACCGGTGCAATAAACTCACGGGGGACCCAACCCATCAGATGGGACGTGATGTAGTTGGAAAATCCCAAATCTTCAGAGACCGCGGATAAGGCCCATACCAAGGCCAGCATGACAATGACGGAGACTAATTCATTGCCTCCATCGATGAAATGGGTGACTAATTCTCCAACGCTAAAGCCTTGAACCAGGAAAAAAAGGAACGATAGAATGAACGTGATAAATAGAGCCTCTAACATGACGCCTAAGGCGTCTGCTTTGATAAAAGCATCAAAAAAGCCGCTTGCCAGGGCATGTCCATCCCACCAACTTAGAAACAGAGTCCCCGCTAAGACCACGCTCAGGGGCAAAAGGAGGTTCCAAGGCTTACTTGGGGTCTCCTTTTCATAGGCTTGAAGACACTTCTGCAGATTTTCCTCATCCTGTTGCTTAGTGCTCAGGTTATGAATATCTCCGGTATTGCCGACGTTTGCTTCATGGGGAAATCTTTTAAAGAAACTGTAATAAATCCCGATCCCTATAATGACAAGAGAGAAAAAATTAAAGGGGATACTTCGAATATAAACACTGTAAGGATTTTCATGAAGGCCAACCTGCTGTAGCGCCGTTCCTGTCAAGGACACCATATACCCCACAAAAGCAGTCGCTACAGGCACTAAGACAACCACCGGATTTGAGGTGACTTCGATAACAAAGCCAAGCTTGTATGTGGAAATCGGTAATCGTTGCTTTAAGAGTTTCATAATGGGTGCAATGGTCACAATTCGAAAATTGGGATTGTTGAAGGTCCCGATGGTGGAAAGCCAAATGAGCATCATGGCTGACCGTTCTGTTTTTACTTTGCGTCCCACAAGATGAACAAACCCTTTAATGCCTCCGGTCATCTTTGTTAGACTAATAAGGCCAGCAAAGACATAGAGGAAAATAATGATTCGAATATTGTTCGTTTTTACTAGGTTGTCGACTAGGTAGGAAATGACAGTTTTAATCCCACCGAAGAAATCGGGTTGGACAAGGTAACTCCCTAAAATCAAACCCACGAACAAGCCAGGCTGGACTTGCTTCGATAGGACCGCGATCGGAATAACGACTAGAAAAGGTAAGAGAGATACCCAAGAACCATCCATAGTTGACCCTGCTTTCTGGTGTAAGTTTCCTAGGTATCATCTCCCGAATGGAAATGATATATTATATAGAAGGAATTCTGAACGATTTCTAGAATACTAAAGACGAGCCATAAAAAAACAAATAAACAAATATATTAAAGATAAGGGGATTAAATTTTGGAAAAACAGCCGAGTAATCCTAGTCGGATGGTCGTTATTGAAGACAAAACCAGTGGAGAGCGTTTCCTAGTTGATCTTTTAAGGGGTCAATCGTATGATAAAGAAAAATATGCGAAGATTACCTACGAAGTGCCACTTAAGAAAGAATTTTGGGAATTACCACGCTTACCTAAGTCAAAGAATAAGTAATCCGATAAAATCATATCATTTTAGTATCAAATATTTAAACTTGAAAGGGTGTTAAAAACACCCTTTCAAGAAATTTTCCTTTAACCTATAACACCTTAGGGGGAGGGATTTTATGGTACTAAGTCTAGGCGAAGAGTTGTTACTCTTGGCTTATCATGATGAAAAGGGCAGAGCTTTCATCTCTGCTTATGCTAAGTTGGGCTTTTGTTTTACAGGAGCATTGCTCATGGAATTAATCCTTTTGAAACGTCTGAGAATAGGTCCGAAAACCCTTGAAGTTATCAACCGAAAACCCACGGGCCAAGCGCATCTTGATGCAGTTTTGAAACAAATAGGAGACTCAGAACACATCAAATCCACCGATTTCTGGATTAAGAAATTGAAGAGTGGCATTAAAGCAGTGATCAATGAGCAACTAAAGAAGCTCGTGGACAAAGGGATCTTGAACCAAGAGGAGCGTACAGAACTCTGGTTTTTCACTTCTCAATATTTTCCGTCAAGGGATGATCGGCCGAAGCGAGAAATTATTAGGCACCTACAAACTGTGATTTTACGGGGGGAGACGCCTGATCCAAGGACGGAAATGCTTATTTCCTTGGTATGGGTTTGTGGCCTCACGAGTTACCTGTTTGATCCGGAGGACCGGAACGATGCGCGGAAGCGGATGAAAGAAATCGGCAAGTTAAATCTTATTGCTCAAGCAATTGCTAAGGCGAGTCAGGGACAATAACGTTGACTGGTTTCATATATAATCTTACATCTCAGAGAAATAACCACTTAAGTATTATTTTACTTAAGTGGTTATCTTCTTGGGCGAAACTAAATATCCCAGTATACTATCATGGCTATTGTCATTAATGAGGAGGATACATTCAATGGATATTGATTCAAAATATGAAAGAATTACGGAAATTGTTCAAGACGAATTAACTTGCTCGGCGCATAATCTAGACCATGTATTTAGAGTTTATAACCTTTGCTTATTACTTGCAAAATGTGAGAAAGATGTTGATTTGGACGTGCTGATACCTTCGGCATTGTTACATGATATTGCGAGAGTAAAAGAAAGCCAAAATAAAACTGGAGAGATTGACCATGCTGTCTTAGGTAGTGCAATGGCAGAAGATATATTAAGACAATTGGGATATGAAGAAGAGAAAATTGCTAAGATCAAGCACTGCATTATTTCGCATAGATTTAGAACTGGCAACGAGCCTAAAACAATAGAAGCCAAAATACTTTTCGACTCAGACAAACTTGATGTTCTTGGTGCAATTGGAATTGCTCGCACGTATATGTTAGGCGGCCAATTTGGGCAAAAATTAAAAACAAAAGAACCTCTTGATGACTATTTGAAAAACAATACGGTTGATCATGGGAGGCTGAAGGATGTTTCAAAGCATACGGCATTGCTTGAATATGAAATAAAATATAAGAAAATTCCTGAAAAGCTGTATACAAAAAAGGCGAAGGAAATGGGGCTTAAAAGGCTCCAGTTTATGGACGAGTTTTTCAAACGATTAGATTCAGAGATAGAGTGCATCCAATAAATATATGACTGATATGAAAAGGGGTTAGTACATCGTGGCTAATGCAAATAAGTTGAGTGAGTTAGGTGATTTATTACTAAACCTAGATAAGGAAAGCAATCCCACGAAAAAAATATTGACCTATCTAATATGTCTCATACTCATCGCGATCAGTTACTACTTCAAAAGTAAAGCCGGATTCTTTGCGATCGCACTGTTTGTAGTCCTTGAAGTCATGGATTCTGTCAAGTTTAAAAAATCCGGTCGGGGTATTTACGAAAAAGGTCTTTGTTTCAATGGCGTGATGACTCAGTGGTCTGACATAAAGTCTTATGAATGGGTCGAAAGCAGTGTGCAAGGTCATTATGGCCTTTTAAAAATAACCCAGGACAAGAAAATGCTTTTCGGAGCAACGCTGTCCTTACCCATCTCAGATACTCAGAAAAATGAAGTCGGTAAAATACTGAATAAAAAACTAAAGAATAAACTTAAGAAAAACTAGTAAAATCTAAACTACACGAACGGAATTTTTACCTTAATATGACAATATTTTCTGGCACGCTACTAATTAATAGCAAAATGGGGTATACTACACTTGAAAGGTGTAGAAATGGTTACTAAAAAAGAAATACAAAAAATGCTAAAAGAGTTTAAAGCTCTCATTAGACAGGATAGATGGACGTTTGTTGAGCGAAGGGTCAATTTACAGGGGTTGGCAGCCTTAGGGCTGACAGTTCCTCAAGCGAAGGCGGAGATTATAGGGCTGAGTTATCGGCATTATGACCGTGGTCCAGAAGCTGATCGCGATAGAGCGGGCGAGTTCATTTGGGAATTTATTAAACGTATAGGATCGCAGAAGGTATACATCAAACTGAAGATTGATTCTAGGGGATCTGTATGCCTAAGTTTTCATCGTTCGGTTGGACCGACAACCTTGCCGTTTAAGGCATAGGGCTTATATAAGGGGGGTCTATGTTGAAACACGTTTGCTACCAGTGCGCTTGCGAACAGGATGCGATAGTTATCAAACAACGGGAGACTTTCCAAGTCAAAGGAGACCCAATCGAAGTGGTGTCCGACGTTTTAACCTGTACAGTTTGTCATGAGGAACTATTTAGTGAAGCACTTGATAGTAAGAACTTAGAGCGAGCCTTCGAGGAATACAGAAATAAGCACAACTATATGTCCCCCACACAGATTAAAGAAATCCGGAGACGTTTCGGTTCTGGTCGGACTGTCGCTACTTTGTTGGGCTGGAGTCAGGCCACACTCGTGCGCTACGAGGGCGGCGCCATCCCTGATGCTTCCCACTATGACCAATTATTAAGATTGCACAAGGATCCCAATTATATCAAAACGCTCATTGAACAAAGGGGCCATAAATTAAAGGATCGGGAACGGAGTAAGGTTGAAGCTGCGTTCATTAAAACGGATCTCGCGGAGACGCTAGACCCCGTGGACTATTTAGACACCGTGTTCCAGCCGATTTTCCGAGACGGAATCACCAATGTAGAGTTTGATTTTGAGAAGCTGATGGCACTGGTTCAATGCTTTACCTGGAAAACGCAGGATGTGTTTAAAAGTAAGCTGCAAAAGCTACTATTTTACGCAGACTTTTTGTGCTATAAACGATACGGATACCAGATCACCGGCCTCGCCTATATTCACCATCATTATGGGCCAGTTCCGGCGAATCATGACCTTGTCCAATGGGTTTTGGTGACCGTTGGAGCCATCGACGTAAAACCCTCGGAGGGATCCTTTGGGGGAGAACTCATAATATCACTTGGAGAGCCAGACCGTCGCTTATTTAACGAAGAAGAAATCGAGGTCATCGAGGACGTTATGGGTTACTTTAAGGATTTTACAGCGTCTAAAATCTCTGAATTTTCACATGGTGAACAAGCCTATAGTCAAACGGGCTTTAAGGACATGATCAGCTATTCCTATGCCAGTGATCTACAACTAGATTAGTTGTAGATCATGCATGTGAATTACCGAGATTAGCGAATGTATGAAGGAAATTCCTTGGAGGAGATAAAGTGAACTTTAGAATAGAAAAGGACGCTCTCGGCGAAAGGGAGATTCCGGAAACGAGCTATTATGGTATCAACACAAAGAGGGCCCATGAAAACTTTAAGCTAGGGTCCAAAAGTGTCAATCTGAAGCTGATCACTCAAATTGCTTTGATTAAAAAAGCGGCAGCCATGGTGAATAAAGAATTAAAGCAGCTGACGGACGATAAAGCCAAGGCAATCATTCGAGCTAGTGAGGAAGTGATTGCAGGAAAATTTAATGACGAATTTATCGTCAGTGCTTTTCAAGGGGGAGCAGGTACCTCAACGAATATGAATGTCAATGAGGTCATTGCGAACCGGGCGATCGAACTATTAGGTGGAATAAAAGGCGACTATGACGTTGTACATCCG
>Ga0209125_1000544_pt1 | contig 46713 bp, 46 predicted proteins | sample BarGraIncub1131A_FD_184503 | JGI IMG/M metagenome (GOLD analysis project Ga0209125, IMG submission 184503) | Arctic peat soil microbial communities from Barrow, Alaska - Barrow Graham LP Incubations 11-31A (SPAdes) (version 2) | ecosystem: Environmental > Terrestrial > Soil > Wetlands > Peat... | reverse complement strand
CATTTTGTGGTCAACAAAAAAATAAAAATCCCCCAAACTCCCTGATATCAAGGGGTTTGAGGGATTACTTTTTGAAAAACACTATTCCCACTCTATCGTCGCCGGCGGCTTACTGGTTATATCATACACAATTCGGTTGATGTGCCCGACTTCATTTACTATTCTGCGGGAGCAGATATCAAGGACATCATACGGGATTCTTGCGAAGTCCGCTGTCATAAAGTCACTTGTCGTCACGCCGCGAAGAGCAAGCATGTAATCATAGGTACGTCCGTCACCCATTACGCCAACCGAGCGCACATTGGTAAGAACGGCGAAATACTGGTTTATATCACGGCCGAGACCGGCTTTTTTAATTTCTTCACGGAAAATGAAATCAGCATCGCGCAGTATCGACAATTTCTTCTCCGTTACTTCACCCATGATACGGATAGCAAGTCCGGGACCCGGGAAAGGCTGACGCCATACAAGATCTTCAGGAATACCGAGCTCAAGGCCCGCTTTTCTGACTTCATCCTTGAAAAGATCACGGAGCGGCTCAATAAGTCCTTTGAAAGCAATGTCGTCAGGAAGTCCGCCGACATTGTGATGGCTTTTGATAACGGCTGCGTCGCCGACTCCGCTCTCTATCACATCCGGATAAATGGTTCCCTGCACCAGATAATCCACTTCGCCGATTTTGAGAGCTTCCTCTTCAAAAACACGGATGAATTCCTCGCCGATGATTTTGCGTTTGGTCTCAGGATCCGACACACCGTCTAGTCTTGCCATAAAACGGTCCTGACAATTGACGCGAATCAGATTCATGTCAAACTCGCCCTTAAAGACACGTTCAACATCATCTCCTTCATTTTTACGAAGAAGACCGTGATCGACAAAAACACAGGTGAGCTGTTTACCGACAGCTTTGTGAATCATAAGAGCCGCAACCGAAGAATCAACTCCGCCCGACATCGCGCACAGGACCTTCTTATCGCCGATCTGTCCGCGTATTTTGGCAATCGATTCTTCAACAAAAGCCGACATTACCCAGTCACCTGTGCAGCCGCAAATTTCATAAAGGAAATTACGAAGCATGACCGGTCCCTGGGGAGTGTGATTGACTTCGGGGTGGAACTGGACGGCGTAAAAACCGAGTGCCGGATTCTCCATGGCGGCACAGGGACAGTTGTCCGTATATCCTGTAACAGTGAATCCCCTGGGCGGCCTGCTGATGTAATCCGTATGGCTCATCCAGCAGGTATTCTCTGCTGTAACATTGTTAAAAAGCTTAGAGTCCGTGGATAATTTGATATCTGTCTTGCCATATTCACCGGACGGAGCGGTAGATACAACGCCGTCAAGCATATATGCCAAAAGCTGCGCTCCATAACATATTCCAAGAAGCGGAATACCAAGATCGAGTATTTCCTTACTGTAGTGAGGTGATTTCTCATCGAACACACTATTGGGGCCGCCGGTAAAAATAATTCCCTTGTAGTTCCCTTCACAAATACGGTCAATACCAACCGTATAGGGAAGAATCTCGGCGTATACATTCTGTTCGCGCACACGTCTGGCGATCAGCTGATTATACTGTCCGCCAAAATCAAGAACAAGAACCTTCTCGTTGACCACGTATTATTCCTCCTGCAAATCGGAACTGACTGAAATATGTGTTATTTACTGCTGTCAGCGGAACATAATCTCATCGCGCTTAGGGCCTGTCGATACCAGGGAAATACGAACTCCCAGTTCGTTTTCGACGAAGAGAACATATTCCTGGGCTTCTTTGGGAAGCTTCTCAAAAGAGGTCACACCGCGGATATCCGACTTCCAGCCTTTGAGTGTCTGCCATACCGGTTTGGCACGGTCGAGTTTGGTGGGATTCGGGAAATCCCGTGTCACTTCACCATCGATATCATACGCAACACAGACCGGAATCTCGTCAAGATAGCCAAGGCAGTCAATGGCAGTCAGCGCAACATCGGTAGCACCCTGGACCTGGCAGCCATAACGGGAAGCCACGCAGTCAAACCAGCCCATTCTTCTCGGACGTCCGGTTGTCGCTCCGTATTCGCCGGCGTCGCCGCCGCGCTGTCTCATTTGGCTGGCCTCATCACCGAATATCTCGCTTGTAAAAGCGCCCGCACCGACAGCAGAGGAATAAGCCTTCACAACAGCGAAGATTTCCTTGATCTCATAAGGGGGAATTCCTGCGCCGACCGCTGCGTAGCCCGCAAGAGTCGAGGATGAAGTAACCATCGGGTAAATACCGTGATCCGGATCCTTCATGGAACCCAGCTGGCCTTCAAGAAGAATCTTCTTTCCGTCTTTGATTGCCTGATGCAGGTAAGCTGTGGTATCCGCAACAAAGGGAGTTACAATCTCGCGGTACTTCATAAGTTCTTCAAAAAGATCGTTAGCATCCAGAGTCGGCTTGTGGTACAGGTATTCGAGAAGAGTGTTTTTGAGTGTAAGAACGGAAGCAATCTTCTCTCTCAGTGCTGCTTCTTCATAAAGCTCACACACCTGGAATCCGATCTTGGCATATTTATCTGAGTAGAAAGGAGCAATTCCGGATTTGGTAGAGCCAAAGGCTTTACCGCCGAGACGCTCTTCTTCGTACTGATCAAAAAGAATGTGATAAGGCATGACGATCTGCGCACGATCGGAAATCATAAGCTTCGGCATAGGAACGCCCTTGGACAGAATGTTTTCGATTTCTTCTTTGAGTTTCGGAATATTCAGCGCTACACCGTTGGCGATAATATTCATTATGTTTGCATGACAGACGCCGGAAGGCAGAAGGTGCAGGGCTAATTTGCCGTACTCGTTGATAATGGTATGTCCTGCATTTGCACCGCCTTGAAAACGGATGACAATATCAGACTTGGCGGCAAACATGTCGGTGATTTTGCCTTTACCCTCGTCGCCCCAGTTCGCTCCAACAATCGCTTTTACCATGTAAAATGATCCTCCTGTCAATGCGAAAGGCAACATTCATGAGAAATCACTCTGCTGCCTTCCATTCCGTGTTACTTCAATATTATTCCATAAAAAAAGAATCCCCGAGCAATACTCACTCGAGGAATCCTTGCCCTTACCATTATATAAGGCGCTGCTGGCAGTGTCAATTTATATGGTCCCCGCAGGAGATAAAATGATCTTCTTTCTACCGTTTGCACAAATAAATATTATCTTGGGAGCAATGCAATCCGGCGCAGCGCCTCTTCGGATGCTTCTTTTGAACCAAATGCAGTCAGGCGGAAATAGCCTTCTCCGCAGGGTCCAAATCCGGATCCAGGCGTACCAACAACGTTTGCCTCATTCAAAAGATAATCGAAAAACTCCCAGGAAGTCATGCCGCCAGGCGTTTTCATCCAGATATACGGTGCATTCACTCCGCCGGACACCTGATATCCCATAGCCGCGAGCCCCTCGCGAAGAATTCTGGCGTTCTCCATATAGGCTGCAATCGTTGCCTTTGTCTGTGTTTTTCCTTCCAGAGTATATATGGCGGCCGCGGCGCGCTGCGTGATATAGGATACGCCGTTAAATTTGGTTGCCTGCCGTCTTGCCCAAAGATCCCGGACATGAATGCCGTCCCTTACAAGCTGCCTGGGAATTACCGTGTACCCGCAGCGAACCCCTGTGAATCCGGCTGTCTTGGAAAAACTTCTTAGTTCAATAGCACATTCCTTTGCACCCGGAATCTCAAAAATCGAATGCGGAAGATCTTCCGAGATAAAAGCTTCATATGCAGCATCATAAAGAATAATCGCACCGGTTTTCTGCGCATATTCCACCCAGGATTTGAGTCCGTCATACCCGATTGCCGCGCCGCTCGGATTGTTTGGGAAGCAAAGATATATCAGGTCAGGCGTTTTTTCACCCGGTGTAATCGCTGGAACCTGCGGGATAAATCCATTCTTCTCCTCGCACTTCAGATAAAAAAAGTTCGACCACAGGCCGGTTTCAGGATCATATTCCCCTGCACGTCCGGCCATAACATTCGTATCGACATAGACCGGATAGACCGGATCGCATACAGCGACATAATTATTCACAGCAAAAATATCGCCGATATTGCCGGAGTCGCTCTTGCATCCGTCACTGACGAAAATCTCATCTGTATCGATTGTCACGCCGCGGCTTGCAAAATCATTCTCTGCAATGGCATTGACCAGGAAATCATAACCGAAATCCGGACCATATCCGTGAAAAGTCTTTTCATCGCCCATTTCAAGGACGGCCGCCTGCATTGCCTTAATCACTGCCGGTGCCAAAGGTCTTGTTACATCGCCGATACCCAGTCGAATCAGATCTTTGTCCGGGTGTTCCGCTGCAAATTCCCTGACCTTCCTGGCAATTGTTGCAAAAAGATAATTACCCGGCAATTTTTGAAAATTCTGGTTCATCTCAATCATGTGTGTCCCTTATCCATTCCGCCCCGATGCACGGGGCAATTTCATCAGAAACGTGCTTCCGTTTCCGGAATACCAATCCTCACGTTTATTTGTACAGAAAAACAGCTTAGAAATCAACCTCTCCTTCAAAACAGATCTCAGCCGGTCCCTCCATAATCACATCACCTGAATCTTCACGCCATGTAATATTGAGTTCGCCCCCGTTAAGAATAACAGTCGCCTTCCTGTCGGAAAAGCCGTTCAGGACGGATGCCACTACAGCTGCGCAGGCGCCGGTTCCGCAGGCCATTGTCTCTCCGGATCCGCGCTCCCAGACACGCATGCGAAGATGGGAACGGTCAATAATTTCAACAAATTCCGTATTAACACTTTCCGGAAACAGCTTGTGTTTCTCGAAAAGCGGCCCCATCTTGTCAACCGGCAGTGTCTCAATACCCTTCACGTATACGACGGCGTGCGGGTTGCCCATTGATACGGCTGTAATGTTATAGAGCTTGCCTCCGACTGCAATCGCCTCATTGTAAAGGTTTTTATCGCTCCAGAGTACAGGTATTTTATCCGTCTCAAGGATCGGTTTACCCATGTTCACGGTTATACGCTCAGCTTTACCGTTTTCAATCGCAAGAGAAAGCTGCTTGACTCCCGAAAGTGTCTCGATGGCAATCTCAGTTTTTTTTGTAAGTCCCTTTTCATAGACATATTTTGCTACGCAGCGAATGCCGTTGCCGCACATTTTGCCCCGTGATCCGTCGGCATTATACATGTCCATGAAAAAATCACCTGTTTCAGAGGGCTTAATCAGGATTACACCGTCGGAACCGATTCCGAAGTGCCTGTCGCTGAAACGAATCGCAAATGGGATTATCTCATCCTGTTTCAGAATCTCTTCTTTGGTACAGTCAATATAAATGTAGTCGTTTCCGATACCCTGCATTTTTGTGAAAGAAATTTTTCTCATTTGCAAACCTCTCTGCTGACGAATGTAATCACTTAGTTTTCCAGGCTCTTCAATACTTTAACCGCCATATCAAAAAGTTTTGATCCGTTGTCCATGCTCTTTTTCTGCAGGAATCTATGTGCTTCCTGTTCCGACATATTGTTGCGGTTCATTAAAAGCGCCTTGGCCTGATCAATGGTTCTCTGTTCTTCCATGCCCCGTTTCGGGGGGGCGGGATCGTCCTTTGCTGCTTTCGGTTTGGGTACGGCTGAACGTGATATGTCCTTATACATCTGTCTTGTGTCAAGGAGCATGCGGACGGAGGATACAAGATCCTGCGCATGCAGAGGAAGTGCGAGTGTGTAAAGTCCTTCCTTCTGTCCAAAAGCGAAATTCACATTCCCGGCCGAGGTAATCATAAGCATGTCATAATCATCCGGGAGCAGAGACTGCAGCTGAACGGCTGTCATATCCGGGAATTGAGCACCACAGATGACAAGTCCTCCTCCATCTTCCGACAGAATATAGCGCAGTGCCATTGACCCATTCGTGGCAAGCCCCCGCACCGGAAAATCACTTCGAAGCAGGATATCCCTTATTTTATGTGTAATGGCAATATCGGGAAAAGCAACGATGATGCTTCTCATCTTTTCCCTCCCTTTTGGTTATTCTGTCGTATTCTGCGTTAATCTTCCGGTAATTTCGCTGGATGGTCCACAGAATCCTGAGTTGCCCGCTTTGTCAGCTGAACCGGGTTAATTAATAACGGAGGAGATAGGTATCAATTTCCCACTGTGTGACCTGTGTCTTGTACTCGTTCCATTCGTCGTCCTTTGCTTCCAGGTACTTATCGTACGTATGGTCTCCAAGCACTTCCCTGCCCATAGGATCTTTCTCGAATTCATCGAGGGAGTCCCGTAAGCTTCCCGGCAGATTGTCAATTCCTGCAGCCACTCTCTCCTCAGGGGACATAGCAAAAATAGAATTATATACTTGCTTGGGAGGCGTCATTTTGTTCTCAATTCCATCAAGGCCGGCTGCCAGACACAGAGCAAGCGCAAGATAAGGATTAGCGGATGGATCCGGACTGCGCAGCTCCATACGGGTTCCAATACCGCGTGTGGCCGGGATACGGATCAAGGCTGAACGGTTGGCTGCAGACCAGGCAAGATAACAGGGTGCCTCATAACCGGGAACAAGTCTCTTGTATGAGTTGACCAGCGGATTGGTAACGGCCGTAATTCCTTTCACGTGCTTTAGGACACCGGCAATAAACTGCATCGCCGTCTCAGAAAGTCCAAGATCATCATCCGGATCAAAAAAAGCATTTTTTTCGTTTTTCATCAGGGACATATTGATATGCATGCCGGACCCGTTGATTCCGTAAACCGGTTTGGGCATGAACGATGCATGAAGGCCGTATCTCTTGGCAATTGTTTTGACAGCAAGCTTGAAAGTCATAATATTGTCGGCCGTCATGAGCGCATCGCCGAATTTAAAATCAATTTCGTGCTGGGCATGGGCAACTTCGTGATGTGACGCTTCAATCTCAAAACCCATTGCCTCTAACGCAAAAGAAATCTCGCGGCGAATATCCTCTCCCTGACCAATCGGTTCCAGGTCAAAATAGCCGCCCTCGTCGTTTGCCGTAGTTGTCGGTTTTCCGTTTTCATCATAGTTGAAAAGAAAAAATTCAAGCTCGGGTCCTACATTAAAAATGTACCCCATATCTTTTGCCCTGGCCAGAATCCTCTTGAGGGTATAACGCGGATCACCGACAAACGGTTCACCATTGGGTGTATAGATGTCGCAGATAAGACGTGCAACCTTACCGGACTGCGGCCTCCACGGAAAAATAACAAAGGAATCATAATCGGGATAAAGATACATATCGGACTCACTGATGCGGGCAAACCCGTCAATGGACGATCCGTCAAACATGCACTCATTATCCAAAGCTTTTCCCATCTGGCTCGGCGTAATAGCAACATTTTTAAGAATTCCAAAAATGTCCGTGAACTGAAGGCGGATGAATTTGACATCCTCTTCTTCAATAATGCGAATGATGTCTTCTTTTGTATATTTTGGCATTTTGTCTTCCTCCTCTGAGCAACTCGGTATATAGAGTCCGCAACTGGAAAAATGACGAAAAATAGGCGGTATCCCCGCCTCGTTTCCGGTTTCCATTATTGTAAGCGAAAAAGCGAAGCTATGTCAAGGCTTTATGCAAGTTGGAAGAGCGTTCCTTGCAAAATTTTCCACGTCAGTCGTTAATGGTGACAGGGTGTAAGGAGTCCCTTTTTGGACTTCCAGTGCTGTTTTTATAAGATAATCCGTCATTTCAGGATTCTTAGGCAAGAAGCTTCCATGGGAATACGTGCAGTATACGTTTTTATAAATTGCACCCTCAGTCCGATCCTCACCATTATTTCCGGATCCTGTCATGACTTTTGCAAGAGGCTTTACGCCTTCTCCCAGATATGTGCGCCCACTGTGATTCTCAAACCCGTACAGGATCTTCGATTCCGGAAATAAATCACAGGAATAGACCGTATCCCCGATAAAGCGGCTTTTCTTTCCGACTGTCCATATATCAATGGCCCCCAGGCATTCGATTTTGTGCCCATCATGTTCTTCGTAATAGTGGCCCATCATCTGATACCCGCCGCAGATGCAAAGAAATACTTTGTTTTTTGCAACGGCTTCCTTAATTTTTTCACCTTTGACAGACACAAAATCATTGCGCAGTATATTCTGTTCGGCATCCTGTCCGCCGCCGACAAAAATCATATCATATCGATCCGGATCGAAGTTTTCCCCGATTGTTACGGCGTCAACCTCCATATCGATTCCACGCAAAGAAGACCGTCTGACCAGGGCCAGAATATTTCCGCGGTCTCCGTATAAATTCAACAGATCCGGGTATAAATGACAGAGCCGGATTTTTTCCTGCATGTTTGAAAAGCTCCTCTCCATTATTTCCAGAAATCCCTGAGACGATAGCGTTTGACCAGAATTTCGCGAAGCGTCAGCATCGCTGTATAGTTCGGAAGAATATACAGGCACTTACCGTCTTCACATTCTGCCAGTGCCTCGTCAAGCAGGTCTCCGCACCGGGTCATGGGCTCAGCCTGCATCCTGTCTTTATCAATACCTGCATAGGCAAGCCGCAGATACATGTCCCCGTAGCGTTCTCCGGACACAAATACCTTTTCGGGGTACGACCTCGATTCAAAATCGACATCCCAAATCCAGGATACATCTTTGCCGTCGGCGTCATTGCTGTTAAGGAGAAGATACATGCCGCCCGCATCCGAGGCCTGGGAAACAAACGACAGCGCCCGCTCGAGCCCTACCGGATTTTTGACCAGAAGGAGGCAAAGCGACTTCGAACCGATCGGTATTTTCTCCATACGGCCAAAGGCAGGCCTTACATTTTCTATTGCATTTGCACATTTTACAAAGGAAAGGGCTGGATCCCCGCACCTCTCACCGAGGGAAACACAGGCAGCGACAGCAGCCACCGAATTATAGAAATTATGCAGTCCCGGAATCGGGAGACCCATGGTCTGCGATTCACCGGAGTAGGAAAGCGTTACAGGAAATCCGACATCGGAAGGTCCGATAACCGGAAGTGCACCCGGCTCCAAAGAGGCCGTTCGTTCCTCATCAGATACGGCGGTATATGACACCCTAAACCGCGGTTCCTTACGGCTGTATCCGCAGGACGGGCAGTAAAAAGCGCCCAAATGCCCGAAACTTCTGGCCCGGTATTCATATTTGGTCTGGCAGAAACTACAATATGACGCATCCGAAGTAGTCTCGCTCAGGCCTGATTTCAAAGGATTTGTAACAGTGTTACGTGTCATGGAAGACTCATCCATGCCAAAGAAAATGACTCTGTCTTCGCGGCCCCGCTCAAGCGCGGCTACAAGAGAGTCATCAGCATCCAAAAGAATCTGTGCGTGGGTTGCATCGAGGCCTTTCGCAATGAGAGCCTGGGTGTGGAGCAGCTCTCCGTAGCGGTCCAACTGGTCCCGGAAAAGATTTGTAACGACACAGACAAGAGGCTGCAGTTGCCCGGCAACTTTGGCAAAAGCCGCTTCATCAGCTTCAATAACATACACCGTCCTGCCGCCCGCTTTTTCGGCACGCCTTCGAATCCCGATACCTTCAATCATAGTGGTGGCTATACCGGTAGCTAAATTGGCACCCGACACGTTGGTAATCACGGTATACCCCAGGGAACTCAGAATTCCCGAAACCATATGCGTGGTCGTGGTTTTTCCGTTCGTACCTGTCAGGGTAATAATTTTCTGATCTTTTGACAGCAGTGAAATAATCTGCGGGTAAATCTTCAGTGCGACGCGTCCCGGAAGTGTAGTTGCCCCTCTTCCCATCAATCGCAAGCCTTTCGTGATTCCTTTTGCTGCGATAACCGCAAAGCCTGCGCGAAATTGTGTCATAATGCTTCCTTCGCCTTCCTTTTTGAATCGTCAATCAAGGTAAGGAACTCATCAAAAAGATAATTATTATCCCAGGGACCCGGGGCGCCTTCCGGATGATACTGAACGGTGAAGACCGGCTTATTCAGGTATCGTAATCCTTCAATCGATCCGTCGTTCATATTGAGATGGCTGATTTCACAGATCTCGGGAGAAAGTGTCTCATCCGTGACCACATACCCATGGTTTTGTGATGTGATGTAAACACGATCGGCATGAAGGTCCTTCACCGGGTGATTGATTCCTCTGTGTCCGTAGCGAAGCTTGTGTGTATCCGCACCGGTAGCAAGCGCCATCAGCTGATGACCGAGGCAAATACCCATAACAGGTGTGCCTGAATCATATAGCTGCGCTATCTGCTCAATCGCAGGGCCGCAGTTCTTCGGGTCTCCGGGGCCGTTGGACAGCAGAATGCCGTCCGGCTGCACGGCCAGAATCTCTTTTGCAGTCGAATTCCATGGAAAAGCAATAACTTCACAGTCTCTATCAACCAGATTCCAGATAATATTCTGCTTGACACCGAAATCGATGAGCGCAATCCGGTAGACAGGCTTTTTTGCTGCAGCAGCATCCAACGGTATTTCCGCAGGCACAAGCGCTGTTGGCTTGCCCGAAGCTGCATCCGTTACATATTTATTCTTGTCCCAGCCTTTTTGACCTGCAGGAAAAACAGATACGTCCCTGCGGCTCACCATAGGAACAAGCTTTGAACCATCGTATTTCGCTATTTTCTCAAGGGCAGCCTTCATGTCTATGTCTTCTTTTGTTCCGTCGGTAAGAAGACCGAGCATCGTGCCGTGCTCTCTTATCAGAAGCGTAAGCGCACGCGTATCAACTCCGCAAATACCGGGGATGTCATTTCTTGTAAGGTACGCTTCCAGATTCTCTGCCTGTCGCTGGTCGCCTTTAACCGTAGTCAGATCACGCAGGATGAAAGCCTCAACCCACGGCCGCGTTGATTCAGAGGTATCTTCAAAAACCCCGTAGTTTCCAATAATCGGGGAAGCCATCGTAATCGCCTGACCGGCATAGGATGCATCCGTGAGAAGTTCCACGTATCCTGTAAGACCTGTATTGAAAACGACCTCACACACAGCATCCCTCGCTGCTCCGAAGCGAATTCCTTCAAACACACTGCCATCACTTAATATAAGACACGCCTTCTGCATAAAATCCTCCCAATATGTCGGTGGGTTCCTGGAATTCATCATAAGCCAAAACATACAAAATCACTTGCAGCCCGGCTCCAAATTCTTTTAACACAGCATTTTATCATGTTCTTATTCAAGACGATACCCTTCGGGATCAATTCCTTGGCGCGCAGCGCCCAACAAGAACAAAAGCTATCTTTTCTGAGCGACCTTACGCAGGCGAAGCCGAGGACATGGGAGCGAGGGAAAGATAGCTTTTGTTCTACGCCATGTGTCCAATAACAACAATTCTATGCGACCCTACGCCTGTTGGCGTGCATGTAATAAGGGTGATCTGTTTGCCGGTTCCATTATTAATTTGTATGTAGTTGATCAATTCTGCCGGTAAAAGAGCAGGAATCACATTATCAACAATATAGGTGTACTCTGTTCCGTCTACTGATGTGATCATAACACTGTCACCGACAGCAATCTCGTCAAGTCTATTAAACAGACTGCCGTACGTCTTCATTCTGTGACCCAGAATAACGCAGTTGCCGTCCTGTCCCGGCCGGGCAGAATTTTCCAACACTCCTGCTCCATAGCGCAGAGGAATAATGCTTGCCCCATCCCAGAGCGGAATGAGAAGGTTGATTTTATCTATTTTGATCGTTCCCAGTGCGGTTAGTGTAAGTTTCTCTGCAGGATCATACTTTGTCGGCACCGGTGTAGCCTCTGTAACTGCAGTTGTCTGTATTGACACTGTTCCTTCCGTGGTTGCGGACGGCGTTGTTTCCGGAGTTGTTGTGAATGTTTCAAGTTCTTCTCCGCTTACCGAAAGGGCATTCGGATCCACAATAACAGTAACGGCTCCCTGCTCAATCTGGCTTACCATTTGATTCGTTTTTTGTCCGCGCAGATAATTCTGTACCGGATTCCATGAAAACAGTGCAATTGCCCCTAAAAGAAGTAAAATAGCGAGGGACAAAAGTAATTTATCCGTAGCAGAGAATTTTCTCTTTCTTGTTGTAATAGGAATTTGTTGTAACTCGTCGATTTTTATTTTTGCTTTTTTCATATTTGTACCTTTCGGGTGATTCTTTTGATTTATTAGGTCTTATCTACTGATTATAACAAAACTAGCGATAAAATACTTTCCGTATGAGGTATTTTCTGCTATCATAGATGTACTTTTTCAATGATAATTTGCTGTATTTCAGTACCTTTGGTACATGATCTGGAAAGTGGGCGTTATGCAGGATTATGAGATGAATGGGATCTGGAGGAAGGTTACCGACCTTTTAGCCGGAGAGATCTCTGAAGTCAGTCTAAAAACATGGATAATGCCTATGAAACCAGTCTATGCAGATGATAAGGTGTTTATCCTCTCTGTACCGGATTCTTTTTCATATACCTATGTTATTCAATGGCAGAACTTAATAACAAATACCTTTAATATTGTCTGTTCACGCAACTACGATGTACGCATGGCGGTCAAAGATACGCAGGAAATCCTCGAAGCGCTACGTCGTCAGGCATCCCCTGCTTCCCCGGGTGTTTCCGTGGTTTACCCTGAAGAAATCCACCGGACGGCAGCCCAGATGAACCCCCAGTATACATTCGAAGCTTTTGTTGTCGGTTCCGGCAACCGTTTTGCCCATGCGGCCTGCGTTGCTGTTGCTGAGAAGCTTGGCGGACGCAATTATAATCCCCTCTTTTTATACGGGGGATCCGGATTAGGCAAAACGCATCTGATGCACGCCATCGGTAACTATGTTACAGTCAAACATCCGGAGAAAAAGGTCATTTATGTACAATGCGAGCAGTTCGTAAATGAGTTCATTTCAGCTATCAAAGAAATTTCCTATGATGATTTCCGTGAAAAGTATAGAAGTGCAGATCTTCTGCTAATCGATGACATACAATTCATCGAAGGCAAAGAGCAGATGCAGATCGAATTCTTCCACACATTCAACGCACTGCATGAATCGGGAAAGCATATCGTTATGACCTGCGACAAACCGCCGCAAAGTCTGGCTTCCCTTGAGGAACGCCTGCGTACAAGATTTTCCTCAGGCCTGATTGTTGATATTCAGCCGCCGGACTATGAGACGCGTGTTGCAATCCTCAAGAGACGTGCCCAACAAAACAACGTGAATGTTCCCGAAGATGTATTTGACTACATTTCTGCCAATATTGCCACCAATATCCGGGAACTGGACGGTGCTTTCAACACAGTTCTGGCCTATAGTCTTCTTGCAGGATCCATTGACCTGGAAGTTGCAACAGCAGCCCTCAAAGATATTATCCAGCCGCGCCCCAGCCGTCAGCTGACTGCACAGATGATTATGGAAGTTGTCGCACGCTATTATAACGTTACGGTCAATGAGATCTTGTCAAACCGCCGCAGCAAGGATGTCACGGTCCCAAGACAGATCGCAATGTATCTGTGTCGTTTCGTTCTGAATATGACATTTCCCAAAATCGGCGATGTGTTCGGCGGAAAAGATCATACGACTGTAATTCATGCTTGTAATAAGGTTTCAGCAGATCTCAACGCCGTTACATCTTCGTTTTCCCATGATGTAGAAGAACTTAAAAAACGACTCTCAACCTGAAAGTTATCCACAGTTTTCTGTAGATATGTGGATAACTTCGTGTGATTTCATACTGACAGAAATGGGGATAAATACCATCTGTGAAGTGTCCTCACAACCCTCTTTTTATCCCCCTCCCAAATCACAATTCATGAACATGGCAAACTCTTATATACCAGTGCTTTTCAGACTTTTCCACGATAATCACACACCATAATAAGAGGGCGGAGATTTCTTTCTTTTTATGTAGTTGATTTCAGTATTCAAAATAGGGTATGAATAACTTATTTTTTATGTATAAAAAAAGCTGTGGAAAACTTACATGTCAAACAGGTTATTATTTTATTGCAATTTGATTACAAAACAATCATTCTCTTTGAAAGTAATTTTTTACAATTTGATAACATGGTAAAAAAGGAAATTTATCAGTTTAACCCTGCAAAAAGATGATTTTTCAGATTTTTTATGTATAATAGAGGTATTATAAAAAAAATAATATGGAGGTAGTCCAATGAAATTTATATGCTCCAGGGATCGTCTGATGGAAGCGATTTCAATTGTTCAGAAAGCTGTTTCAACACGTTCTACGCTTCCTATTCTTGATGGTATCCTGATTGAGGCTTCTTCCGCTGATGGAGTTAAGCTGACAGGTTATGATTTGGAGACAGGTATTGAGTCCCAGCTTGAGTCCGATGTCACAGAGGGCGGAGCCATTGTAATAAATTCCCGCCTTTTCGGAGAAATTGTAAGAAAGCTTCCAGATAACCAGGTATCTTTTGAGACAAATAATCAGATGCAGATCAGTATTGAGAGCGGTTCTTCTGTTTTCTCCATCAAAGGAATGTCTGCCGACGGATATCCGAAGATTCCTACTGTTACGGATGCTGAGAAGATTACTCTTCCCCAGGGACTTTTTAAAGATATGATCAGACAGACTATTTTTGCCGTATCAACAGATGAGAGCCGTCCGACTCTTAACGGATGTTTCTTCAATTGCGATGGTTTTTCCATTGAGATGGTTGCAATTGACGGATTCCGTCTTGCTTTACGCAAGCAGCTCCTCGGGCAGGATCTTCCTGTAATGAAGTTCATTATTCCCGGTAAGGCACTGCATGAAGTCGGCCGTATTCTTGGCGGTAAGGAAACAGAAGTAGTTGTTTATTCTTCTATCAACCACATTCTTTTTGACACAGGAAAAGTACGCATTGTTTCCCGTCTGATTCAGGGAGAATACATGAATTACCGTGCTATTCTGCCCAAAACCTCCAATACGACGCTTCTGGTAGCACCGACAGCAATGCTTGATGCGATTGAGAGAGCATCCTTGATTATTCTTTCTGAGGACAGAAGATGTCCTGTACAGCTTTCCATGCCCAACGAGGAGACGTTGGTTATCAGCGCCAGCACAGAACTTGGAACACTCAGGGAAGAGATACCGGTAAGTATTACAGGTGAGAAGATCGATATAGATTTCAATCCTCGTTACTTTATAGATGCCCTTCGTGTAATTGATAAGGAAGAAATTTCCATTATTTTCAACGGAAGCAACGGGCCCTGCGTAATTAAGCCGACAGAGGGTGAAGATTTCTCCTATTTAGTACTTCCTCTTCGCCGCTGACCGTAAGGAACATATATGTTTATCAGATCCATACATATTGAGAATTTTCGTAATTACAGAAGGCTTGACTTAAAAGTTGAGCCTTCTATTAATGTTTTCTTTGGTGAAAACGCCCAGGGAAAGACCAATATAATAGAAGCAATTTATCTTTGCGCCTGTGCCAGGTCACATAGAACGTCAAAAGACAGGGAGCTTATTTTTCACGGGGAACAGGGATATAAAGTGCAGCTTGACATGATGGCTCACCGGTATCGTCACCTGATTGTCTGCAGGGAAGATGAAAGCGTACCCTCTTCTTCAGAACAGGAACATAAACACGGGCATAAAAAGAACGATTACTATGAAGAAAGTCTGTCCATATCCTTTCAGGAGGCCGCAGAGGGTCCTGAAGGCCTCAGAAAGGCGCGCCGCATCGCTGAACATGATAACGTGCCTCTGGAGAGAATAAGTGATTTTATGGGCATCTTCCATGCGGTCATTTTTGCTCCGGAAGACCTTCTCCTTATAAAAGAAGGTCCGTCGGTTAGAAGACGGTATATGGATCTTCTTATTTCACAGGTAAGACCATGCTATTTCCACGACCTTCTTACGTATTCAAAGCTTTTGCAGCAGAGAAACCGCACACTTAAGCTCCTTCGTCAGAAACATGCAATTCATACTCTGGGGACATTGGAAGAAAGCGAACTGGAAATTTGGGATTATCCGCTTGCGCAGGCGGCGGCAAGGATTCTTGCAGAGAGAATCCTTTTTGCAGAGAGAATTAAAATACTTGCAAATCAAAAACATGAACAGATATCCGGCGGGAAAGAGAGCCTTTTTGTCAGATACCGGACGATAACAGGCCTTTTGACAGAAGAAATACAGAATGATCCCATGAGTAATCTCCAAAAAATAGAAGAAATCCTTCTTATCCGCTGGAAGGCGACGCATCAGGATGATTATGAGAAGGGCAATACAAGCGTAGGTCCTCATCGGGATGACCTGGAACTTTCTTTGGACGGCGACGGACTCAGGGCATTCGCATCCCAGGGACAGCAGCGTTCAGCCGCACTTGCTTTAAAGCTTGCAGAACTTACGATTCTGCGTGAGGAAACGGGAGAAATGCCCGTGCTGCTCCTGGATGATGTCTTTAGTGAACTTGATACGGGACGACGCGCCTGCCTTCTCTCCAATATGGGGGGGGCACAGGTATTTATTACCTGTACAGACAGATCGTTTATTGAAAAGGAGCTAAAGGACAGGTCTTCCCCACTATTTGGTGTATCACCGGATACTTTAGCGGATGATTCAAAAAATCTTGTTCCCGGTGCCTCAGCGGATGCTTTATCAGATACACATGCGGTGGATTTTTCCGGTACAAGTATTTCCTTTTATGAAGTTCTGGATGGGACAGTCTCCCTGCGCTGACGGGATAAGTATGGTATAATTAAGTTGTGTTTTTGTGGCCTTTTGCCTTGAAAAGCCACACATTCGGAGGAAGCTATTAAGATGTATGTTCATGTTGGGGGAGAATATTCCATATCAGACCGGTTTATAATCGGCATCTTTGATATGGATTCCATTACTCCCAAACAGACGGATATGATCAGGTTTCTTGCAGAAGCCGAGAAAGCCGGCCACGTTGAATATGTATCGGAAGAGATTCCGCGATCGGTAGTTGTATCTGTTGACCGTATCTATTTTTCACCAATATCAACAGCAACACTTCGAAAGAGAATAATTGACATGCACACGCACCCCGACAAGGCATTTTTATAAGACATAGTTGCTTGTAACATTGTTACAAACTCAATGATTTCAGCATGTTTGACAAATTGTCTCCTTATCGGGGACTTGCTGTCAACACAAGGGAAGGATATATAAAATGAGCGAAGACAAGAAGAATGCAGACCACCTTTTATCAGAAAAGGAGTCATATTACGCCTCCATGGCGGAAGAACATGATGATATCGACGGTGTTTACAATATGGCGAATAACCCCAGGGCACTGACGGATGATTATCAGGAAGATTCCCTCGACGAGATTGCCGGCGCTGCCGCCGGGCAGGATGAATTTGATACATCAAACTCATCTTCCTACGATGAGTCGGATATACAAGTTTTAGAGGGTCTGGAAGCCGTCCGTAAGCGTCCTGGAATGTATATCGGTGATACGACCCTGCGTGGTCTTCATCACCTTGTGTATGAGATCGTTGCCAACTCTGTTGATGAGGCTCTTGCCGGCCGCTGCGATACCATCTGGGTAACTGTAAATAAAGACGGATCAGTCACAGTAATAGATAACGGATCCGGAATTCCAGTTGGAAATCATCCCCAGAAGGGTATTCCGACTGTAGAAGTCGTTCATACAATGCTGCACGCCGGCGGTAAATTCGGCGGCGGAGCTTATAGCGTCTCCGGCGGACTCCATGGTGTAGGTGCATCGGTTGTAAACGCACTTGCATCCAGCATGACAGTTGAAGTACGCCGTGAAGGAAAGATATATTCCATCGGATTTGAGCGTGGATTAACAACAACACCTTTGAATATAATAGGTACCTGCAATATTAACGATACCGGAACAAAGACGGTTTTCATGCCGGATCACGAGATTTTCCCGGATATTCATTTTGATTTTGCATCAATGATTACCCGTTATCGCGAAATGGCCTTTCTGAACCGAGAAATCACAATCAATCTCAGAGATGAGAGAGAAGAAGAACCTGTGGTTAAGAGCCTTCATTATGACGGCGGAATAATATCATTTGTTGAGTATCTTAACCGTCACCGTGAAGCCCTGCATAAGCCGCCGATCTATATTGCTCAGCGTTCCGGAGACAGTTTTGTAGAGGTTTCCATACAATATAATGATTCTTTTGCTGAAAATGTCTATTCTTATGCAAATAATATAGCAACAATAGAAGGCGGAACGCATTTAACGGGATTTAAGTCAGCCCTAACAAAGGTCATTAACGATTATGCAAGAAAATATAAGTATATTAAAGATGGTGATAAGAATCTGCAGGGCGAGGATGCAAGGGAAGGGCTGGGAGCAATTATTAGCGTAAAGCTTCCGGAACCTCAATTTGAAGGACAAACCAAGTCAAAGCTTGGCAATGCAGAGATTCGTACCATGGTTGAGTCAGTAGTCGGAGAGAAATTCTCCCAGTATTTGGAAGAAAACCCCTCAATCGCCCGAATTATTATGGATAAGTGCCTTTCAGCCTCCCGTGCGCGTGAAGCTGCCAGAAAAGCACGGGATCTTACGCGAAGAAAGAGTGTATTCGAATCCAGTGCACTGCCCGGTAAGCTTGCTGACTGTCAGGAGAAGGATGCTTCTCTCTGTGAGATCTTTATTGTTGAGGGAGATTCTGCTGGCGGTTCTGCAAAACAAGGCCGTGAACGTAAATATCAGGCCATTCTTCCTCTCTGGGGAAAAATGCTCAACGTTGAAAAGGCCCGTATCGATAAAATATATGGAAATGAGAAGCTTCAGCCGGTTGTTATGGCACTTGGAGCTGGTATTGGAGAAGATTTCGATGATGCAAAGCTGCGATACCATAAAGTAATCATAATGGCTGATGCTGATGTTGACGGATCGCATATCCGTACACTGTTATTGACATTCTTCTTCCGTTACCTTAGGCCGCTGGTAGATGGTGGATTTGTTTACATAGCCTGTCCTCCGCTTTATCGTGTATATCAGGGAAATGAAGGATATTATGCGTACGATGAAGTTGAAGTTGAGGAAATTAAGAATAGAACAGGTTGGAGAGAGCCAAAACTACAGCGGTATAAAGGTCTCGGAGAAATGAGTTCTGAACAGCTGTGGGAAACAACAATGGACCCTTCTACACGAAAGTTAAAGCGAGTATACATAGAAGACGCACAAGCAGCCGATGAAGTATTTACCCTCCTGATGGGAGACAAGGTAGAACCAAGGAAAGAATTCATCCAGGCAAATGCAAAATATGCCAAGACGGACATCTAAATAGGACCGAACGGATACAATAGCCAAAAATTACATGAAAAATATGATTATAACCAAGGAGCCGCTCCACTAAAATAAAGTGGAGCGGCTCCTTTTGTTTCACGTGAAACAATTGAGAGTGTTATATAAAGGAAAACAACATAAAGACGTGCATGGCTTAAACATCTTCTGGAAAAAATTAGATAAAAATGTTTCACGTGAAACAATTACCGTTTGATGCGCTGGTATGTTAGATGAATAAACCAATATATGATATTATTTGACAAATTGCACCAGGAATGTTTCACGTGAAACATTCCTGGTAACTAAGTTTGGATGTTTTTGTCGGAAACAATAAAGGAGAAGGGACCAAACTGAATAAATGATCTGATAAACAAACGAAATACATACAAAAAATGAAAACATGTTTCATTTTACTTGTTAATCATACAAAATTTGCAAATATATGTGTGAAAAAGTAAAAAGTAAACGAAACGACATAATATATATACTATAAGTCTGTTAAACTCTATATAGCACCAATGAAAAGAGGAAGAAGTAAGGATGACGAATATAATTTCAATAGTAAATCAAAAGGGTGGGGTAGGGAAAACTACTACAACAGTCAATCTTTCAGCATATTTGGCACAACATGGTGAAAAAGTGCTTGTAATTGATTTGGATCCACAAGGAAATGCTACAAGTGGGTACGGATTTGATAAAAGCGCACTGGAAACGTCTGTTTATGATCTGCTTGTGAATGACACACCAATAAAAGAAGTTATTCAATCGACAAATCGCGAAAATATCGATATGTGCCCCACAAACATTAATCTTGCAGGGGCCGAAGTAGAACTAGTATCTGCAATGTCCCGGGAAACCATACTTAAACGAGCCGTTGATACTATTTCTGAAAATTATGACTTTATCCTTATAGACTGCCCTCCTTCACTTGGATTGCTTACTCTTAATGCGTTGGCAGCATCTACAGATGTAATTGTTCCAATACAAGGCGAGTATTACGCTTTGGAGGGACTGACGCAGTTAATTGATACAATAAATCTGGTAAGAAAGCATCTTAATCCTACAATTGGAATTTTTGGAGTAATAATTACGATGTTTGACGGAAGAACACAGCTTACAAGACAGGTAACAGAAGAAGTAAGAAAGTATTTTGGAGAGAAAGTATTTAATACAGTTATTCCGAGAAATATACGTTTGGCTGAAGCTCCAAGTTATGGAAAGACAATCGTGGAATATGATCCGAAATCGCGCGGTGGACATGCATATAATGACCTGGCAATTGAAGTCATTTCAAGAGCAAAGAAGTAAAAACATTAGGTCTGAAACAATGAAGATTACAAACGATATATAGATAACAGTCTATGTGTAGGAGGATAAAATGGGACCAGTATCAAAGGGATTAGGTAAGGGATTGGGAGCGCTTCTTTCTGTTGAAGGTATTCCTGAACAACTAAAGGATTCCGTTGTTGAGTTAAAAATAACGGATATTAATCCTAATGGAGAGCAGCCAAGAAAGAGATTCGATGAAGAGTCACTTCAGGAGCTTGCATCATCAATTACTGAGAATGGAGTCATTCAGCCCATTATTGTTGTAAAAAAGGGCACAGGTTACCGAATTGTAGCCGGAGAACGGCGGTGGCGCGCATCAAGACTAGCCGGACTCACGGTAATTCCAGCTATTGTACGCGATCTGACCGATCTGCAGACAATGGAGCAGGCTTTGATTGAAAACATTCAGAGGCAGGATTTAAACCCTCTGGAAGAGGCCTATGCTATGGACAGACTGATGAAAGAACATGGGTTGACACAGGAGCAGCTATCCAAGAAACTTGGTAAAAGCAGACCAGCAATAGCTAATACAGTTAGATTGATGGCCATCGATGAATCGCTTCAGGACTATATCAGAAACGGTGACTTAACTGCAGGCCATGCAAGAGCTCTTCTGGCACTTCCTTCTCTGGAAGAACAGAAGAAAGCCGCCGATGTAATCCTGAATAAAGAATTGAGCGTACGTGAAACGGAAGAGTACGTGCGAAGAATATTGATGCCTAAACCAGATAAGGTGAAGGACTCACCTGAGCTCGACAAAAACAGTGCAGCAATTGCGCTCAGTGCAAAAGATGTTGAGCGTAAGCTGACAAAGTATTTTGGCACGAAAGTAAAACTTAAAGTTAAGGATCAGATTAAGGGTAAAGGATCGCTTATAATTGAGTATTTCTCCTATGATGATTTGGATCGGGTACTTGAAATTATTGGTGAAAGATAATTACTTGAAAGGACTTGCCAATTCAACAAAAGATCATACGGAAAAAGCGGATGTACATGAAGAGACTACAGGACAAAATAAATACATATATTTAATAAAACTTTGAAGCAGGGGCGATGGCTTATCCGGATGATAAGCCATCGCCCCTGCTTCAGTATTAGACATATTTGATTGTTAATGGTTGAAAAATGTATTACAGAAAGGTCAGGGACCGTATCACAAATTCGGTTTGTCATCGGACGCGTTACATATATACAGAAGAAATTCATAATTGTTTTGAGTTCATTAAAATATAGTAAATAGTTAGAAATTATAACGACATCAATTAGCTATTTGCTGAATGCAAATACGTATTGGTAAAGTTTATTTGCAGCAATCAATAGGGTGAATGTTTACGACAAGAGTGACGTCCGATAACCTTACAGTTTTACTCATTTCGTTTCCATGAATTTTCCAAAATCGCGTGAATCGAATTAAGAAATGGGATGGGAAGAGCTGTGAATGGTGTGTAACATTGTTACAAAGGTTGATATACCAGCCTATATGTTCATAAACAGACAAAATTAATTAGACCTCATCGTGATGGACATATCGCAATCAAAAAACTAAAAATGTCCGGTAACCACACTAGAAATCAAATTGCTGCGTCGATTATAAGCAATCCAACTTGATGAAGCAACCGAGAAGAGGTAATCCGTTATGATCACAAATGCTGGACATTAGAGCAGCAAGTCAAATAGGATATTATTCAGGATCCTACTATGAGACTAAGATTGACAATCCGGTGGATTCTTAGTAGAATAGTCAAGCGCAACTCTGGCGTTATTGGGTGCAACTCGCCTGGCCAGAAAGTTGTTTGTGGAGAGATGGTCGAGTTGGTTTAAGGCACCGGTCTTGAAAACCGGCGAAGGTGAGAGCCTTCCGTGGGTTCGAATCCCACTCTCTCCGCCAACTATGCTACAGTAGCCATAGCATAGCAGCAACAGATACGGAGAAGTACCCAAGTGGCTCAAGGGGAGGCTTTGCTAAAGCTTTAGACGGGGTAACCCGTGCGAGGGTTCGACTCCCTCCTTCTCCGCCAGAAACCCCAAGACGTGCTGATACCAGCGGTCTTGGGGTTTTTATCATTGACGAATAATGTGATTTTGGATGATTTCGAGGGTGCTTTTTAGCAAAATTGATGAATAGTGTGAGGGTCGATGATTTCTGCCAATTTGCATGGATTTTAGCGAACATGATTACATGCGAAGCGCGGCAAACCGGAGATATCAGCACGGAGGCTTAGAGCCATCTGCTGAATTATTTAAACCGCAATAGTGCCAATCGGTGCCATTCTAATCGCTTTGAATTAAATCTTACTCCAAAATGCTATGTCAAAACCTCCCAGTGTCCTGATTTGCTTGAGCCAATACGCCGAATTTTCTCTGATTTTTGCAATTCTTTCATTTTACGCAAAACAGTTCTTCTACTAATACCTATGGATCCTGAGGCTGTGCAGTTCCTGGCCGAAAAGTGTGCACTTTGTGGCGAGAAAGTGTGTAGTTCTACTGGCTGATTTCTGTGTAGTTTACTTTACCATTTACAGCATTGCCATAGATGCACTTCACAGAGAAGAACAATATGAAATTCCGACTCGAAGTGTTCGCGAAATGATTGTTAATGCAATTACGCATAGAAATTATATGCTTGACAGCAGCATACAAGTTGCCGTTTACGATGACAGAGTTGAAGTTACATCGCCTGGAATGTTGTATGGATCTTTAGATATTGCTTCTATCAAAGCAGGAAGATCTGAAACCAGAAATCGTACGATTGCGCGCGTTTTTGACAAAATGTATTTAATCGAGAGTTGGGGAACAGGTATTCGACGTATTTTAGAAGACTGTGCTCTAGCCGGTTTACCTGAGCCTGGGCTTTCTGAAGTCGGTGATGCTTTTCGCGTTGAGATTTATCGAAAACATGTTAAGCAACTTGCTCCCGACCCAGCAAGTACCCAGCAAGTACCCAGCAAGTTTCCAGCAAGTGAAGAACCTGTTTTGTATGGAAGAATGAAAGACCTTGTTGAATATTGTGCGGTTCCTCGAAAGAGAAGTGAAATGCAGGAGTTTTTGGGACTTTCTGACCGAGAGAATTTTCGATTTGCGGTTCTAAAGCCCTTATTAGAAGAAGGTCTTATTAAACTTACGATTCTGGATAACCCGACAAGCAGTCGTCAGAGGTATGTAAAAGTTGAATAGGTAAAAGCCGTATGTGCCCGCCGGGCTATAATTGACTGTTCGAAAATAAATATCAAGTGAAGGTGTGAGAAACTCATAATCGTTAAGCTGTCAAATAATTTCTTGTCTTCACCGCTTTTACGGATAATGTAAACAGTACAATGGATATAAGTACAAGAGCGATGGGGATCAGTATATTTTGAAGAGTTTGCGTCAACGAAAAATTGGGAATAACATATTTCATCAGTGCGAATGTCAAGAAATAGACGGCAATAACTACAGCGGTTGAATACGAACTCCCCCAACGCAGAGAGACAAAAATCACGATGGCAGAATAGCTCGTTCCGAATAGGAATAAATACAATATGAAAAGGGCGGATACTCCCGACCAGGCACTTATCCCTACTCCAGGCATAATCAGACTTAGGAGAAAGAACAGCAGAAGTGAAGAGAAGGCTATCAAAAAACACAGCAAATATTTCGCGGCAACGATCATAAAATATGGGATAGGCAGTGTTTTAAGAAGGACCATCGTATTGTTCTTTTCTTCCGATTGAAAAAATCGCACCAACACAGCCATATATGACAACACAAGAAGAAAAAAAAGTGCACTTTTCATATCTATCGGATCAAATACCATGCTAATTGAGATAGCAACCGCCATTCCCCAAGTAAATAGAATCCATATTTTTGAAGATACAATATCTTTATAGAGTAATCCAAGCATCATTCAATCTCACTTTTCTACGGATTTTTCGTTTTGCAATGTGAATTTTTCATTCGTGAAAACACACTATACAAAATGTAGTTTACAATAATGTTGTTACAATTGAAGAATGATTAAAAGATATGATGTTAACTATTATACATTAACATTGACTAAATGGTAATCATATGTCACGCTTACTACAAAATGCGTGCGGCAAAGTCGAATAAAAGGATGTGATACTGATTATTACGATAAGAAATCTCAACATGGAATATAGTGATTTCTCCCTGTCTATCCCTGAACTCAATCTGGAAACGGGTAAGATTTACGGGCTTGTTGGACAAAATGGTGCCGGTAAGACGACGCTGATCCAGTGCCTTCTGGGGCTGCTTCTTTTTGAAGGACAAATCAGCTATGATGGCCAGACATTGGAAGAGCATCGCATGGAGCTACTTCCTAAAATTGCCTACGTGTCCGACAGTTTATTCTATTCACACGAAATGACCGGCGCTCAGACGCGGCGATTTACCCGCAGATATTATCCTCATTGGGATGACGAGCTCTTTATAAGTCTTTCACGCGAATTGGGAATCAACCTTAAAAAGAAATTGAAGAAACTGTCTCAAGGAACCAAGACAAAGCTTGCGATTGCGATGGCCATTGCCAAGCAGCCGGATATTTTTATTCTGGACGAACCCACGTCCGGCCTTGATCCCATTGTGCGCGGAGAAATTCTGAAAGCGCTGAAAAGAGCCTCAGTAGAGCGAGACACAATCATCTTATTCTCAACGCATATTCTGGAAGACATTATAGAAATCGTCGACAATGTTATCACGATCAAAAATGGTCGTGTGAACAATATGTTTGATGTTCTAAACCGGGAAAATCCGCAGGAACTTATTGCTTCAATTTTACAGTCAATACAATAACTAAATGAACACACTAAGCACGTGATTCCACAGATTTTTTGCTCATATCAGCAGCTAATCATCTATTATTTCAAATAGCTCATCTACTGTCGTCTGGAATACTTTGGCAATATCAAAAGCCAATTTCAAAGAAGGATTATACTTGCCATTTTCAAGATGACCGATTGTTTCTCGTCTTACACCAACCAAAGCAGCCAATTCTTCCTGTTTCATATCCAATTTGGCTCTATACGCTCTGATTTTTGTTTTTATTGCCATATTCTATTTGCTCCTGCTTTCGTTAAATTCACTGCTAACAAGGATAAGCGTAAAAACTAAAAATGAAGCTGCAAAACCGGTGACTAAACCAATCACAAAAATGATTGGACTGATAAGAAGTGCTGTAAGCGCGACTGATATGGCATATATAGTGATTCCAACAAAAAAAGCAGGGGTTGCAGCCTTTTGAACATTTGCTTTAAACAGTTCATCAGGGATAACCCAGAAGTATCTCAGGAAGACTAAGAAACCAAAAAAGCTGCAGTATACATAGTTGCCACTAATAAACCCTAATAAACCCAATAATCCCAGAAATCCTAGTAATCCTAATTTGTTTTTCATAGATCATGTCCTCCGTGTTATATATTTGTATCATTATGTTATAAATATATAACATAATATTTGTAATTGTCAACCGGTTTATTCGGACTGCCAATAATCTGCCGGGCTTCCTGTGAATGGTCTGACTTGCTGATCTTGTAGTATCAACAGGTCGGTTGAAATATCCGATGCAAGGGACCGGTCATGTGAAGTAAGGCAGATGGATGCGAGCAATTGCAGGTACCTATTGAGCCGAAAGGTTCACACCTATTAAGCGGCGATAAAGTTACGCTCGAAATTATTCAAGGCGCAGACCACGGAACTTTAGAATTTAACACTAAAGAAAATATTGAGAAAGTTATTGCATTTTTAGATAAATATTTGAAATGAAGTGTTGATAGGTAAATATCAGTATATTATATCAGCTTTTCACATTATCCACATGCCGAGTATAAACATTAAGCATTAAGCATAATAAAACGCAATTTGACAACCCCATTTGAAAAAACACGCAGGCATGTATAATAAATGCAGAAGTATTCAACGAAGCGGTAGGTGCATGATGCGAAAAATCAAATTCCAAAACGTTCTGTTTCTAATGTTCACTTTGTTTGTAGGCATCATCCTGATGGTGTCCGGTATTGTTTTCTATACATATACGATTAATCAGATGGAGATAGCCGCCTCAGATAACCAGATGAACACGACGGTAAAAGTCCAGGAACAGATCACAACCGTACTCAGTGAAATGGACCGTATCGCAATTGCCGTGAATGCATCTGACTATATCGTCACAACGCTGTCTGGAATTCCGTCGGATACCGATGAGAATTATTTTGACTATCATCCGCAGGTAACAAGTGAAATAAAAAATGTCCTGTATTCGATTATGTCATCCAAAATGGTAAACGCGAGGATAAAGCTTGTCTCCCGGAATTATGACAATACCGGAATTTCGACGCAATACGACAAAAGCATCGAAAAATCGGAGATCCGTAACAGCAGCATGGGTTATGAGGATATGATGACCTCGGATACTTACAAGTTCTTTATCCCCACGCATGATGATATATGGACCTCCTATAACAGCAGCGTGATCAGCGATGTACGGCCAATCCGAAACAATTATGGCGGGGTATTTGGATTTGTGGAAATTAATCTGCCGATACTTGAACTCGACAAAATGGTTGACGGCATCAATATAGCGGTTCTCGACAACCAGAATAAAATTGTTTATTCAAATGCAGAATTAACTGCCGGGCAAACCGGATTTATTGAGGCATATGACTATCAAGAAAAAAACGGAACTATTCTCACCGGGAACAGCCTCGGACTTATCGTGTCATACAGCCGGATGGAAAATACCGGCTGGCGGATCGTTCAGTTTACAGACCAGAATATTTATAATTACCCGATGAGAAGTATTGGACGAATTATTCTGGTCACATATGTAACCATATTCCTGTTCATGGTGCTGATCATTTATCTGATCGTCCGCGCCGTAACCAAACCGGTACGGCGGCTGACGGATATTGTACTTGATGCGGATGCCAAAGATCCCAACCTCCACTTGAAGGCAGGCGAAATGCAGGGTGAAATGGAGATGCTGGCCAAATCAGTTCAGGGGCTTATCGAAACGGTCCATGAAAGTTCGAATCAGCTGGTTGAAATCAAAACACGTGAGATGAAAACACAGATCATGGCTTTGGAGGCACAGCTGAATCCGCATTTTATCTATAATACTCTTTCCGTAATCGGCGCTTACGGCATGAAAGCCAATAATGAGATCGTGTATCAAATGTGCCTGGATTTATCGGAGATGCTTCGATACACAATCGATTTCAACATGAAGAATGCTACGATCAATTCAGAAATAGATCATGTGAACACATACCTTTCGCTGATGAAAAAAAGATACGACCGGCTTTTCATGTACACTATCGACAATCAAATCACGGACGAAAAAATCATTGTCCCCAAACTGATCATTCAGCCGATTGTCGAGAATTGCTTCCTGCATGGGTTCACGAACACGGAGGCTCCATGGAAAATCGATATCCGAATCTACACGATCGGTGACGAATGGAGGGTCCGCATTAAGGACAACGGAAGTGGATTCAGTCAGGAAGACATAGACAATATCAGCGGCACGCTGAACCGTGAAGATTTTCTCCAAAAAAAGAGCGGGATCGGAATGGTCAATACATTCCTGCGTTTGCGCCACTATTTTAAAGGAAAAGAATACATCCGTTTCTATTCAGATGAAGGCGCAGTAGTTGAAATTGGAGGCCCCATCAATTATGAGAGACATTAAAATTATGATCGTCGATGACGAACCGCCCATTGCCGATATGGTGGAAATTATGGTGAACCGCATTCCCGGATACAGTGTGGTCGCCAAGGCTTATAACGGAAAGGAAGCCCTGCAGGTATATAAGGAGCATTTTCCCGACATACTGGTCTGTGATATTAAAATGCCGTGCAAATCCGGTCTGGAACTTGTCGAGGAACTGAACGAGGAAACAGGCGGCATCGAAGCAATTATCATGTCAGGGCACAGTGATTTTGAATATGCGCGCATGGCGATTAAATTGAACGTAGTTGAATACCTGCTGAAACCCGTCAATGAAAATGACCTGCGTATGGCCCTATCGAAGATCTCGTACAGGATACTGGAGGCGGAAAGAGTAAAAAGCCTCATATTCGGATCGGAAGAATATAAAAACGCAGAAAGTGAATCTGAACTGAAGCGGGAAATGTTTTATCTGGTTTCACAGATCGACAAAATGAACTTTAAACAGATACAGCAGACCTGCAAGACCATTTTTCTCAAGCTCGAAAAGCAAGCGGCGACAACACATACACTGACGGATGTACTCGAATATCTCGGGACGCTGTTTGATTTGCGGATTCAGGAACTGATGGCCAACTGCAGCAATTATACAGAACTGTATGATAGGACGATGCTCGCAATCAAAAAATCATTTCCCGGACAGGTCACCCTGACAGCCGGTGAAGTCGTCGATCTGCTCGAGGACCGGATCAGAAACAACTATACCTCAAATATCAGCGGGAAGCAGATTTTTGAGCAATACGGGTATAACGAAGTATATCTGACGAATCTTTTCAAACAGCAGAAGGGCACGACACCCAAGCAGCTTCTGCAGAAGATCCGGATTGAAAAGGCCATGGAGATTATCAGGGAAAACCCGGGCATTATGATCAAGACGGTTTCAGAAATGCTTGGCTATCCGGACCAGCTTGGTTTCAGCAAAGTTTTTAAAGAATATACAGGAGTTAGCCCGAAAGAATTCGTCAGCCGCTTAAAAGAGCAGTGAATCTATATTTTCACCATATTTACCCTAAAGATAAGCCATTTTTTAGTTGATTTGTCGGGTATAGAATGCATATATCAGCAGAAAGTACTGCAGAGGATCAACAAACAGGAGGGAAAAATGATGAAACTCAAAAAAATGGGCTACACTGTAATCTGTGCATTATTGGTTGCATCAACAATGGCTGGATGTACATCAGCAGCCAAATCGACAACGGCGGACACGACAACGGCAGTCGGAACAACAGCACAGGAGCAGACAACGACAGCGGCAACAACGGCAGCGGCAACAACAACAGCATCTAAAGAACCAGTTACACTTACCATCTTAGCCAACCAGGACTGGGTAACCAAGCCGTACATGAAGGCAATCTGGCAGCTTTATGAAGACAAAACAGGAAACAAGCTGGACATCCAGGCTGTTCCGATCGATTCAGGCGAAACAATCATGAAGACCAAATTCGCAACCGGTGAAATTTCTGACATATTCATGCACTTTGGCGGAAGCGGTCTGGCCGCATACCAGCCGGAAAAGAATTTTGTAGATTTCTCTGGTGCGGCATGGGTAGCTGATGTTCAGGACTACGTTCTGCCCCAGACGAAATTTAACGACAAAGTCTATGGACTTCCCTTCTGGGAGGCATCCATCTCCGGTGTCATTTACAACACAGAAATCTTTGACAACTTAGGACTCAAAATGCCTACCACACAGGCTGAATTCATGACAGCATGTGAAACGATCAAGAATGCAGGAATTACTCCGATGTACCTTGCATGCAAAGACACATGGCCGTTACTATATCAGTATGGAGTAGACAACATGTTCCTTGATTCTGCAGTACTCGGTAAATTGAACAGCAACACACTCAAATACGCTGATATCCCTGCATTCAAGACAATGATCCAGTGGTACAAGGATATGGCAGACAAAGGCTACTTTGGCGATAAATTTGCCACCAACACATATGACGGCGCACCTGCTGCCTTAGGTGAAGGAAAAGCAGCGATGATGCTTTCATGGGACTCTTATGCCAGTTCGGATCTTGACACCAAATATCCCGGAATCAGTTCCAAATTCTCCATTATGCCTGCCTTTGTCGGTGCTGTTGACGGCGGAAGTTATGAAGGACCCAATGTCTGCCTTACTTTCGTAAATAAGAACAGCAAGAATGTGGAAGCTGCCAAAGAGTATGTTGCTTTCATGGCGGATCCTGCCAATTACAATCAAGCATTCAAGGATTTCGGGACAACCCCGGTATTCAAAGGCGAGACCACAAATAAAACAACTTCGCTTTATGACAGTGCGGCAGCTGTAATTGCCGAAAAGACTGTTGCATCTACCGCATGGCCGTCTGTCATCGGATTCACTCAGGTAGAAGGTGCAAAATATATCCAGGAATGCATGCTTGGTATTAGCTCTGTTGACGAGTGTATCGCAGCCATGGATAACGACAGAATTCAAATAGCAAAAGCACAGCAAACCCCAGGCTTCTAATTTAGTATTGAAGGGCAGCAGGGTATTGAAAAATACCCTGCTGTTTTTTGTCGGACGGAGGATATTATGCATCTTAAAAAAATATATCCTACATATTTTATGATTATTCCACTCATTGTGTTTACTATATTTTTTTTGATTCCTTCTACCATTGGTTATCTTTATGCCTTTACAGATTGGAATCCATATGTGGAAAAAATTAAATTTGTAGGGGTTGAGAATTTTGTTGAAATATTTCAAAATAAAAGCCTGACAACGGCATTCGTAAATACGGTAGTCATTGCTGTAGTGAAAACAGTTTTTGTAACCGTGATTGGAGTTGGCATTGCACTTCTATTAAATAGAGGTTTTAGAACTAATAAAATGCTGAGAACTGTATATTTTATGCCGGCCATATTTTCAGCACTGATTGTAGGATTAATATTTTCCGGCTTATTTGATACACAAAATGGTGTCATTAATCAAGTGTTAGGAGCCATTGGTGTTAAAGATGCGCAAATTGAATGGCTGGGGAGCCGCTGGCCCGCGCTTACTGTTGTAAACGCAGCAGAGATCTGGCGTTCGGCAGGATATGGAGTCGTTATTACACTCGCCGCACTCCAATCCATTCCTGCCGATTATTTGGAAGCAGCAAAGATGGATGGTGCGAATGGCTGGCAAAGATTCAGACACATTATTCTGCCGATGATTATGCCTGCCGTTAACGTAAATATATTATTCAGTCTTATTTATGGTCTAAAGATGTTTGATTTGATATTGATTTTAACAGGCGGCGGGCCAGGCCACGAAACGGAAAGTTTTGGAACTCTAATACTCTCGGAGATGTCCAGAGACAGGTATTCGCAATCTGTTTCAATCAATCTGATATTTTCCATAATGCTTGTAATCGTCGCTATTTTATTTCAAAAATATTCTAAGAAGTGGGAGGCAAAAGAATAATGAAAAAAGAAAAACTGGTAAATGCAATTATTGCGGTTTCCCTTTGGATTGGGGGACTGGTAGTAATTATCCCATTAATCATGGTGCTTGTCACATCTTTAAAGACCTACGGCGAAGCAAATTTTCTGAGTATTAGCCTGCCTGCCAAACCTATGTTCGTAAATTATGTTCAGGTTTTTACGGAAGGAAAAATCTGGAGGTCGTTTATGAACAGTACGATCATAACAGTATTCTCCGTTGTACTTGTAACCCTCCTGTCAGCTATGCTGTCATACATTATTATGCGTAGAAAATCCAGATTTAACGGCTTCATTCATAAAATAATGACATTCGGCATCATTGCACCTTTTGCAGCGCTGCCTACAATTCAGCTATTAAAAGGCTTGCACATTTACGGCACCTATCCATCATTGATGTTTGTTTATGCTGCGTTATTTATGCCCTTTTCCACGATACTTTTCAGCAGTTTTATCTCGACAGTCCCCATAGAAATAGATGAGGCAGCAGTTATTGACGGCTGCACAGGCTGGAACTTATTTGCGAAAGTAGTTTTTCCATTACTGCTCCCTGTAACGGTGACAGTTGGCATGTTGAATTTTATGTGGATATGGAATGATTTCCAATATCCTATATTCCTTCTCAACTCTTCTTCAAAATGGACACTGCCGTTGTCTGTTTACAGCTTTTTCGGCCAATATAATCGAAGCTGGAATTTAGTGTGTGCGGATATGGTACTTGTCAGCTTACCAGTTATCCTGCTTTATGTTTTTGCACAAAAATACATCGTATCCGGAATGACAGCCGGCGCGGTGAAGGGATGACAGTATGAAAAAATATGGTTTGGATTTTGACACTCCTGCTGCCAATTGGCTCGAAGCCATACCTCTCGGGAACGGACACATCGGTGTAATGATGTTTGGCAGTGCTGTTTGCGAAACACTAAGCCTGAACGATGACACATTGTGGTCGGGATATAAACGGGATTATATCAAGAAGGATTTTGCAGAGAATCTACAAAAAGCCCGCGCGCTTATACTTGAGGGAGAAAAAGAGGAGGCGCAGGATCTTCTTGAGAGCAAAATGCTTGGACCCTTCTCACAGGTATACCTGCCGCTCGGGGACATCCGGATTTTGTATGATAATGAAGCGGTCGATGGATCAGGTTCAGAAGATAGTTCAGGCGACGCCGGCGCGGTCAGCAATTACAACCGGCATCTGGACTTTGCATCCGGAGCTGCTCAGGTGAACTGCGAAAAATCCGGAAGTCCTTTCAGCATATCATGCTTTTGCAGCAGCCCTGCAGATGTGATGGTCTATCAAGTAAAAAGCCCCCGAAAGTTTTCTTTTTCTGTAAAGATGGACAGTCAGCTCAGGCATGATACTTATTGCAGCGATAACTTTATATGTATGCTTGGCGCTGCGCCAAGTAATATCATTATCGACGATGTCTACAAGTTCTATACAGAGAAAAATATTATCAGCTATGAGGAGATAGATAAGAGTATAAAATTTGCAGCGGAAGTGCGTGTTGTTACGAACGGTGTTATTTCCAATGATCAAGGCAGCCTCCGCGTCGCAGACTGTACATATGCAGAACTTTATTACACAAGCACAACATCGTTCTCGAAAGTAGATCTGCAGGAATACTGCCGGGAGACACTGGCAGCTGCGCTGAAAAAGGGATATGAAGTGCTGGAAGAGGCTCATCACACAGATTTCTCCGATTTGTACGGTAGGGTGCAAATTGATCTTGGCGGTGTCCGGCAGACAACAGTGGAGATCTACAGCGATGCAAAGCTGGGCAGCGTGGACGGGTATGCCGTATCGACGCTGTTTCAGTATGGCAGATACCTTCTTATTTCATCCTCCCGGAAAGATACCCAGGCGGCAAACCTTCAGGGTATCTGGAACAAAGACCTTATTCCGCCGTGGTGGAGCAATTACACACTGAACATTAACCTCCAGATGAATTACTGGCTTGCAGAGCGGACAAACCTATCCGAATGCACTGCACCGCTTTTTGATTTTATAAAGCGCCTCAGCGAAAATGGTAAAAAAACTGCCCGGGAAAATTATGGAATGAATGGATTTGTCGCCCATCATCAGACGGATATCTGGGCGCAGACCACGCCGGTCGGCTATTACAACAAGCGCGAAAAAGACAGTGCCAGTTGGGCGATGTGGAACATGTCAGGTGCCTGGCTGTGTCTGCATTTATATGAGCATTACCAATTCACAGGGGATGAATACTTTCTGTCTGATTTTGCCGGTCCGATTTTTGACGGGTGTGCAGACTTCCTTTTCGATTATCTGGTTGAACGTGACGGTAAATTCGTCACACTTCCATCGACTTCTCCGGAGAATTTGTATTATGGTCCAAACGGTGAGAGGCTGGCTATCTGCATCTCATCCGCTATGGACATAGGGATACTAAAGGAATTTTTCACGGCATATGTCGATATCTGCAGCCACCTGAATAGGCCGGACAAGGTAGAAAAATCTGCAAAAATCCTGAACAATTTGCCTGAATATACGGTTGCAGATGACCGGATTCAGGAATGGGACGAAAACTATACGGCAATTGAGTCCGGGCACCGCCATTTCTCAATGCTTTTCGGCGTATATCCATACTCCCATCAGCTTGATAATTACCGGATACCTGCCGAAAATGCACTGCATTATCGCCTCGAAAATGGCAGCGGATCAACCGGATGGAGTTCGGCATGGGCGATCGCCCTTCTTGCAAGGCTCGGAAGAGGGGAGGACGCTTATATGTATGTCCGCCATCTCATGCAAAACCATCTGCACGCAAATCTATTTGGTGCCCATCCTCCGTCCTATTTTCAGATTGATGCAAACTTTGGCTTCACGGCAGCTGTTTCCGAAATGCTCCTTCAGGATTACGATGGCATAATCCGGCCGATTCCGGCCTTGCCTGAAGATCTGCCGAATGGCAGCGTGAAAGGACTTAAGACCAGAGGCGGGCATGTAATTGATCTTGCATGGGAAAACGGAAAAATAACAGGAATGAACCTGACAACAGGCTTTGGCGTCATGGCCAAAATTGCCTTGAAAAATGCAGCTGTCTTTTGTGACGGCAAAAAAATCAAAGTTGAAAGCCAGGAATATGGAATTGTATTCCCGCTGTCTCAAGAAAAGAAATATCAGATTGTTGCGGAACAGATCTAGAGTCTGAAGCAAAGAGCAATAATAAATTTGCTGTATGCTGTAATTGGGCAGTCCTGATGAACTCTCGTGATATGACAAACACGACAATTCTTACTGCTGGAAATTGTGGAAAGTCCAATGTAAGAAGGTTTCGAATTAAACCCACTACTATCTAATATCTATTACTGACGTTTTTGACTGATGTTCAACATGTTAATAGTCTAAGTAACTTCCTCGCCCCCAAAGCGGGCAATATAGTCAAATTCATTTATAAAAAATGATGATAGGATCGCAAGATGATTTTGTGCGTTTCAACTTTCTAAAATTGCAGGTATATCCAGTATATAGACGCAAAGCAGATCATTTTTGAGTCATCTCAAACGAAAATGCCAATAGGAACTATTTGACGATCAAAAGTGTTTGAATAGATACTTCAAGATAAGCAATGATATATTGCTGGATTGTTAAAAAATATGATCTTTTGTAGTACACTGATTATTAACGTTGGATATTATCATTTTAATCATTAGCTTTTCGGTCTTTTGTATAATGCTATGGGGTTGGAGAGGGAATGATGCTGCAAATCGTCAAAATGCAATTTTCTCTTATGATAAGAAAAAAAGGTTTTCAGTTTGCATTTACTGTCATGATGTTATATGCGATGGGATCGTTTGTATTTGCTGTTTTGAACTCATGGAATCAGGATGCATCGTCCATGTATTCTGCTTACACATTCTGCGCAAATAATGATTCCTCCCCGCTTTTTAAATACTTTCGAATGCTGTTTCCCTTTCTGGTTGTGTTTCCTTTTACTTTTTCAAGTATGACAGACCGAGTGAATCAGATTACTACGTATGTTTTTTCGCGATGTCAACAAAAAATATATTTCCGCTCTCTATATATAACTGCGTTTATAGGTGGCTTTGTTATACTGTTCATCCCCCTGTTTCTGAATTGGCTGTTACTTTTTGTTACGATTCCTCATACTGGTAACTTTGTTTTCGGTTGGCCATACTCAAGAGCTTTTACAGAGGTAATCGCAGACAAAAGTGTAATTCCATTTCCGTGGCTTTTTCTCAAAAGTACTATGGCGTATGCCTTCGTATATGATCTAATCATTTCCGCTTTTGCAGGGCTTTTGAGCATATTATCTCTAGCGTGCTCTTTCTTTGTCAAAAAATATAAAATCTTTGCACTTCTTCCCGTATATATCATCTTTTACATCTTTAAAATTTTGGACATGTCATCTTTTGACGCTTCAATAAATGGGAATCATTCATATACGGCTCTTGATCCTTTTGCGTATGTGACTATCACATCTATGAACGGAAAAAGATTCTTTGTTATTGTACTGTTCTGCCTTATGATTGCCCTCTTTTCGCTTTTTCAGTTGTGGTGCATGGAAAGAAAGGAAGTAATCTGAATGGTAATCGGAAAAGGCACACTCCTAAAAATTATTTCGATAATTCCAGTCACATGTCTTATAAAATACACGCTGTTTTTTGGAGATGCAGCAGATGAATCTATCTTTTCCCGCCGGATTATCTCTGAGATCTTCAGCATGACAAGACTCGGAGATATGAAAACCTTTGTCATGACTATGGATGGCATGTTTTTTCTATTTCTCTTCAACCTGCTATTTGGAACGTATATATATAAGGAATTTGGTACCAGTAGTGTTTACCTGTTTACTAGACTTAAAAACAGAAGCAAATGGCTGACACACAAATCGATAACCTTGACTTCCATTTCGGCTGTGTATGTTGGAATATATTTATGTACCCTTGCCTGTATTGTTTCTATTCATAAAGGCTTTGCAATAAATCCGGTCGATATCCAGAGAATCCTAATTGTTTGGTTTATGCTTACTATATATGCGTCCATTATGACAATATTGATTAATTACTTGTCGATACGATTCGGAAGTGCTATTGGGTTTGTTCTCGTATTTGCGTTTCAAATGCTTTTGTTCTCTGTAATTATTCAGTATGAAGATATACCGGATAGTATTCTGAAGCCACTGGCGCTGTACGGTAATCCTGCCTCAATGGTTGCGCTCGGAATGGATGATTTTTCTTTGCAGCAGGGTGCACTGGCCATTGTCGATTTTTTGTGGCTTCTTACGCTCATCCTGATTGGTGCTAAATGGATTAATAAATTTGATATTGCTCTTTCAGACCAGGAAACCAATGGATAAACAGAAAGGGATATTATGAGTGAACTGATTGCAAAAAATATGTGTAAAGAAATAAAGGGGAAGACGTTGCTAAGTGATATTAATCTTCAACTGCAAAGTGGGAAGATCTATTGTTTTTCAGGAAAAAACGGATCTGGAAAGACTATGCTCCTTCGTACTCTATGTGGCCTAATAAAACCTAGCTCGGGAAAAATATTCTTGGATGGAAAGGAATTGTATAAGGATATAGATCGTCTGGGAACAATCGGTGTGCTGATTGAAAATGCAGGATTGTATCCAGAGTTTACAGGGTATGAAAATTTATCCTTTTTTTCCAAGGTACAAAAATTAATCGGTCCGGAAGACATTCGAAATGCTATTCGACGAGTTGGCCTGGAACCGGATGATCGACGCACGTTCAAAAAATACTCCCTTGGTATGAAGCAGCGAATTTTAATTGCACAAGCCATTATGGAAAAGCCGGATTTTCTTTTCCTCGACGAACCAACAAATGCACTAGATGAGCAGGGAACCGAACTCATACGTGGTTTGATCCGGGAAGAGGCAGAGCGAGGAACCATGATTCTCCTGGCCAGTCACGAAAAGGAAGAGATGAATGTTCTTGCGGACGAGATGTTCCAAATGGAGAATGGTCGGATTTTATAAGAGGTAAAAAAATCATGAAAAAGTTTTTAATTATTCAAGCCGCAATACTGGTTTGTGCAGTAGTTTTTGGAGTCGCTGGGAAAGCGTCCTTTTACGATACAGGAATATCCGGCATTCAATCCTTAGAGGTTGCATACAATTTCAGCACTCCTGTTTATGTAAAAGCTATTTTTACAGAAGATAATCAATCTATATTTGATTCTGTAGACGAAACGCTCAATCAAAAAGCGCAGTCTTCCTATGTTCTGGTCGTTCATAGCACTGGAAAAGTTAACCAGGATTTCTTTACTATGTCTCAGCGAGTTGAGGTAGAAAAGGTAATTAAGGGTGACCAATCGATGAGTGGGACAACGATCGATATATACTCCCTCGGATTTGCTTATGTTCCAGATATGGCAGCAGGACCGACATTCTATGGAGAATGTAATCTAATGAAACCAGGAGATGAATACTTGGTTTTCTTGGATGATATGAGTATCAATAAATACATGGATGTGCCGAGTTATCGTTTTGGAGATGGTAATTTCGGTTGTCTCAATCTTACGAGAGATTCAGAAGAGTATTTAGATGCAACCACACCCATTCAATTTGGCGAACTGAAAAGCATGGAATATTTTGCTGATTCACAAAAAGTCCTTCAGCAGATTAATCTGATCAAACACAAAATAATTGAGAAATATGATAGTTGAGGATTTTTTGCATAGAGAAGAGACCGCACAACCTGAAGTCTCTCTAATTTCCATTTTTTGATAATTTGTTCAATGATTCTGTTATCGAGTTCTTCATATACTGAAAATGATCCTCGACGACTTCCAATAAATCCCGACAAGCTAGTGGATATAATGTGCTCAGCTCCCAGCCATCTCATGTATCGTGTTAAATCTCTGCGTGGCACACAGTTTCGAATCTGGGCAAATGCTGTCTTGAAAGAGTACGTGACTAAAGGCTTTGCTATGAACGATGATTTGATGAAGCGGGCAGGCGGCGGCAATTATTTTCAAGAACTATTGTCCAGAATCAGGGATATACGATCCTCGGAGAAGGTCTTTTATTGACAGGTGTTGGATATTTATGCAACGAGTATTGACTATGATCCCAATGCAGACACATCAGTCCTTTTCTTTAAGACTGTGCAAACCAAAATGCATTGGGCGGCTCACGGGCATACGGCTGCAGAGCAGAAAGTCATGTTGGAAGCGGAAAGCCTCCAACATATAGTTACTCATAGTGTGACCACATACGAAGAATGATTATTGTTTTTTCTTCTTCATGTACGGAATATACCAGACGGTGTTTAATGTTGATTCGCCTACTGTATTTTCCTGCCAGATTTCCAACCGGTTTCTCATAAGGCGGGGGGTTCTGAAAGGGATTTTGCTTAATGATTTCTACCAGTTCCCTGGCAGCCATTAATAAACCCGCGTGCTTCAGATTAACCAAATCCTTTTGGGATTGTCTGGATAGTTCAACATTATACATGTTCCCAATCCACAGCGTCTGCGTTTACTCGTGTCTCTTTGGGTTCTGCTTCCGCCGCAAGAATGCTGCCTGCCAGACCCGGAACAGAATTCAAGTACATTGTCTCTTCCATTGCTTTCCAGTCTTCACGCGATATTAAAACAGCATCGCCATCCTTTCCTGTTATTAATACAGGGATATGGGTCTTATTAGCTGACTTAATTATCTGATACAGATTTTTACGAGCAGATGTTATATTGATTGTATCCATATGCATCAACTCCTCTCTTGAAAATTATAACGTACATTATAACGTACGTCAATTATAAATTAAGATGAAGTATGAAGATAAACTCGACACAAGGCGGGCGGACAAAATCCTGGACATGCTTATTTGACAGTATGGCAGAGACTATTATGAGGGTATAACCTTTTTTTCTTTTCGTGCCTTTTTCAGGTATATGATATAAACTGCCAAACCAATCAGCAGCATACTCAACTCTATCGAGGCAGCAATGACGGATCCCGAATCAAGTTTCAAACCAGTCAGGGAAAATCCGATTTTATCATATAAGCCAAGGCCGACGCTATGTGTCTTATCGAAGAAAACGGGCAGATTATCCCACACAATAAAATCCAGGATCCAATGGCTGAAAACAACAAGTCCTATTACTAAACCACTCCGTAACTTTCTGCTGAAAAACAAGGTAATCAGGGCAGCAGAAATTGACCAGATGACTGCCATAAATAGACGGTGAGACCAGGGATCATAATCGAGTTTATCAATACCTAAAGCAAGGAAAATGAAATAAATCAGATCGATTGCATAAGCAGCAATCAAAAATACTATGACAGGTATTTGAGGCGCATATTTCTTGGCAGCAAAGCCAATTGCCAGATGTCCAGTCGGCGACATATCCGAGAAAAACACCGGGACTTCCATGGGCGCCCCTCGCGAGCATGGCTTCACCGGCCGCTGCAAGCAAATTCTTCTGGGCATCTGTTGCCGCAAGCGCATATTTATCGCTAAGGGAAAGCATAGACAGAGCAGAATTGTTCGAGATAAAGACAGCCGTACCAATAAAGGAGACAATCATCGCAAATGCGGAATAAACCTTGTTTACTCGCCGATGAGCGGCAAAAAGTGCGAAAAACGCCGGTATCATGATAATCGAAGTCGTCATATTCAAAAGATCAAGATAGTAAAGTCCCAGCAGCTTGTTACTTTGAAATTGAGCGAACCGTCCAACGGCGGTCTGAGGAATGGAAGAGGGGTCTCCGCCAAGCAACATACTGATGACAATGTCCAGCAGGCTTGCAAAAACGACAATGAGTGCGGTAATACCTCCCAACAAATAAATGCTCTTCCACTGATTCCCGATTCTTTCTGTTTCCGTAATTTGGGGTTTTTCGACCATTTGCTTTTCCTCCTTAACTAAATGAATGCTATCAATAATCAAAAACTGCCTGGTTATTTTGAAAATAGACTGTCAATACAAAAGTCGACCAATTGATCACGTTGTTCTGCATTATCAAGATCGATTCCGAAGGATTCCTTCAACACATCTTTTCTTAAAAAGGCAGCTTCGATAGATGAAACAAGCATATGCAGCAGCACGTACAAATCCTGATCCGACTTGTCGTCTCCGCATATTTTCCTGGCAATAGGGGAAAACATTTTAACAACTTGAACGCTGTTATCCGCCGCATCCGCCGAAACAAAATCTTTGGTTATTGAAATTCTCGAAACACCGGGATTCATAACCATGAACTCGGTTATTCCTCTGCCGAGTGTTTTCATTTGATCAATAGGTTCCACTTCCGTATTCTGGTTCGTTGTCCCCAACTGTTCAATGGAATGCCGGATTAATTCCAGGGTACACAGATTGATAAGATTCTCTTTTGTCTGAAAATGATAATTGATCAGTCCAATTCCCACGCCTGCTCTTCCAGCGATTTCCCTGACTGTAATCTTTGAAGTGTCGCCATGTTTTATGATTAATTCAATCGTCGCATGAATTATCCTTTCCTTTATTTCCTTTTCCTGTTTGACCATTCTGATCTCCTTTAGTATTCGTCCAATTTTCTTTCAGATATTGTTGCTTCAATATGTGCATGTTGAACAGCGTATTGAACAGCGTTCAACATCGTGATATGACCAATCGCTATTCATGTCAATACCAGAATAAAAAATAATGTTTCAGTGAAATTCGCTATGCTTTATCTATAGGTCCGAGGATACAAGTATCAACTAACCAACGTTCACCCGTTATTCATAAAGCAAAAGAATGTTTTGCGGTGCCACACCCAACTCTTTTGGAAGCACTTCGGTCTTCCTGTCTTTGGGAATTCGCCACCAGATGGGAGGACTATTCTTTTTCTGCGTGGAAAAGGCGAATGTGATGACCCATGCAAACGGTTCCTCGATTTCCTCGACAAAAAGGACAGGATAATGGTTGGCCGCGGCCTTTGGGTTAAAATAGTGTGCGCGTATACCAATGGCTTTCAGTCCGTCGCGAACCGCCTTGGCTGTGGTGAAACGTACACCCCAGGAAGGGACTTCGACTTCGTTTTCACCGACTTTTTGAGCTTCCACTATGTTTTTACAACCAGTCAGAATGGCTCCCTGGCGGCTTTCAGGGTCGGCAAAAAGCTCTTTTGTGCCGCCTATCCGGAGAATATGCCCATTGTGCAGTAACGCCAGGTTACTGCACAGTTGATATGCCTCATCACGGCTGTGGGTTACAAGAATTACTTTTTTATTAAATATACGGAGCACATCTGCCAGTTGGGCCTGCATCTGCTCCCTTAAAAAACTGTCCAGCGCACTGAATGGCTCATCCAGCAGCAATAGGTTGGGATTGTTGACCAGAATGCGGGCGACTGCTGCGCGCTGCTGCTGTCCGCCGGACAGTTGGGAGGGATAGTGATTTTCCAAACCCTGCAGGCCAAGCATCGCGATCATATCGTCCGAGATCTTTTTCTTTTTGACAATATCCTTCTCACTGTACAGACCGCAAAGGATGTTTTTCCGCACAGTCATGTTCGGAAATAGTGCAAAGTTCTGAAACAGATAACCAACGTGCCGCTCCTGCACAGGCAGATTGATGTGTTTTTCGCTGTCGAACAGTGTTACACCATCGAGTACAATGAAGCCCTCGTCCGGCTTCTCAATGCCGGCAATGCAGCGCAGCGTCATGCTTTTTCCGGAACCTGAAGCGCCCAGGAAACCTAGTACACCATCTTTTGATTCAAAAGCGATATCCAGCTTGAAGGCACCCAGACTTTTTTTGATATTTACAGAGAGGCTCATTAATATGACCACCTTTCTGTTTTTTTCTTTTCCAGCATATTCACAGCCAGAAGCACCACAGCGGAAATTACCAGGTTGACTATAACCCACTTAAATGCCAGATCACCGTTATCTGTGCGCCACAGCTGATAGACCGTAGTGGAAATAGTGGCAGTTCTTCCCGGTATGTAGCCTGCAATCATGCTGGTAGCGCCATACTCGCCCAAAGCACGGGCAAAAGCCAGCACGGCGCCGGCAAGAATACCCTGCTTGCAGGCGGGCATACGGATTCGCCAGAAAATATATGTATTCGGAAGCCCCAGGGTCTGCCCTGAAAATGTCAGCGTTTCATCAAAGCTCTCGAATGCACCGCGTGCCGTGCGGTACATTAACGGGAATGATACTACGGCGGCAGCAAAAATCCCGCTGTACCAGGTCATGACCAGCTTAATATTGAAGACGTTCAGAAACCAATTGCCAACAGGATGATTAGGGCCAAGCACAAGAATCAGAAAAAAGCCGACAACGGTGGGCGGCAGCACCAGCGGCAGGGTTAGAATGACATCGAGCACACCCTTGATCAGGCGCGGCAGCCGTGCTACATAATAGGCTGCAAAAATACCGGTAAAAAATACTATTACGCCGGAAATTGCCGCTATTCGCAGAGAATTGTACAAAGGATACCAGTCCAATTGACGTACCCCTTTCTTTATGGGAATAGGCAGGGCAGTTTCAAAACCGCCCTGCCGTTTGTCAATACTTATAGTAAACCAGATTATGCAGCAGCATTAAAGCCTGCATTTTTGAATATTGTCATAGCTTCATCGGTCTTAAGATAATCCAGGAAAGTCTGGGCCTCATCCTTATGGGTTGTCGTATTTATAAGGGCGGCAGGGTAAATAGCTTGTCCGCACATATCCTTGGCGGCCTCTGCAACACTGGTCAGACCTGCACTCAAAGCGTCGGTATAGTAGACAACGCCGCAGTCAACAGTTCCCTCAGAGACCTGGGTTGTAACTTCCCTGACGTTGGTGCCATAACTCAGAACACCTGCGGAAGCAAGAGCTGCTTCATCCAATTTATAATAAGTCAGAATCTTCTGCGTGTATTGTCCCACGGGCACATCACTGTTTCCCATAGCCATAAGAATGCTTCCATCTTTCAACCCGGCGGCCATATCGTCAAAATTTTTGATATTTTTTGGGTTTGCTTTGGGAACAGCCAGGACGACTTTGTTTTCCAGAAGGTTGACGCGTGTACCCTGCAGTACCAAATCCAAACCCTCTGTATTCACAGCGGCGTCGGCGGTTTTGTCCATCTGGTTCATCTGTTTCTGGCCTGCGGAAATGAATAGGTCACAGCCGGCACCCTCCTGGATCTGGGTCTTCAGGGTTCCTGAAGAATCAAAGTTGAAGGTCAGGGTAACGCTGGGGTGGGCCGCCGTATACATGCTGCCGATTTTAGTCAGAGTCTCGGTCATGGACGCAGCGGCGAACACGATAAGTTCAACGGCTGCAGCTGTTGTTGCAGTTGTCGTGGTCGCGGAATTGCCTGGGATGCTGCAGCCGGTCAGGCAGGCGGCCGCCATAATGGCAGCGGTCAGTAGTGCGATGAGTTTTTTCATAGTCGTTTCTCCTCTGTTTCAAAGATTTATTTCAATCGTGGATTTACACGTTTGAATCATATTGAGTGTAACTCGAATTACCAATAATGCATATAAGCAGCTTTTGAAGCTGCAATGCTTCCGGAATATCTGTTCAAGTGCGGCACCTCTTGCACGAGTAGGTATAAAAAACACCTCCGCAGTTTGTCATAAACTACTAAAGGTGTTTCGAAGTTTTTTTACATCAGCAAATAATCGGAAAGTATTGCTTTACTTTCCAACCATGACAGAAGAAGCCTTAATGACCGCATATGCTTCGTCACCAATCTTTAAATCCAATGATTTCGCGGATCCGGTGGTGATGCTTGCAACAATTTCTGTTCCCATTACATCCAGAATAACTTCTGTTGACACGGGACCCTGGGAAATTTCTTTTACAATACCTTTTAACTGGTTTCTGGCAGATAGCTGCATATGATGCACCTCCTTATGAATTGATGGAAATGACAGACACATAATTTATAGGAACTTTTTCTAATATTATATCAGAATTTTTATCTGGCAGCCAAGGAGCATCTAAAAAATATCCAAAGACCCCTCAGACGCGCCGCCCTGCTAATCGGATATTGAAAAACAGAATTACGCATTGACATTTTTCGATTTGACGAATAGACTAAACGTATCGAAACAATTCGATATGAGGAGGCGTTACATTGAATATATACGAAAAAAATGTGAAGGTGTTCAAGGCATTTTGCGACGAAAATCGCCTGATGATTTTGAATCTCCTTAGAAGCGGGGAGAAATGTGCCTGCGTGATTCTGGAAGAATTGGATATTGCACAGTCGACTCTCTCCCATCACATGAAGATTCTCTGTGAAAGCGGCATAATCGACTTCCGGAAGGAAGGGAAGTGGACGTACTACTCCATGTCCAACGAGGGTACTGAACGTGCGAAGGATTTACTGACAGAGCTAACTAATTTAACGGACGTTTGTGAATGCAAGGGTAACTGTTTGTGCAAGTGAGCTGAAATACAAAAAGGAATAAGGAGTTATCAAGATGAAAAAGGCAAAGCTGGAAGGAATAGGATTTTTTGAAAAGTATTTAAGTTTATGGGTTATAGTTTGTATGGCGATCGGTGTTCTCATCGGAAAGTTCCTGCCTGGGGTTCCTAAGTTCCTCGGACAATTTGAGTATGCGCAGGTATCCATACCGATTGCGATTCTTATCTGGCTGATGATTTACCCGATGATGATGAAAGTTGATTTTGCCAGCATCAAGTATGTACGCAAAAATCCGAGGGGACTGGTTGTTACCTGGGTGACAAACTGGCTGATCAAGCCTTTTACAATGTTCGCTATTGCCAGCTTCTTTTTCTATGTAGTATTCAAAAATGTAATGACACCGGAGACTGCAAAGCAGTATCTGGCAGGTGCCGTTCTTCTCGGAGCCGCGCCCTGTACCGCGATGGTATTTGTATGGAGTACATTAACCAAGGGCAATCCGGCCTACACGGTCGTTCAGGTTGCAACCAATGATCTGATTATTCTGGTAGCTTTTGTACCTATCGTGGCTTTTCTTCTGGGTGTCTCCGATATCCATGTGCCGTGGGTTACACTGATCCTTTCCGTTGTGCTCTTTGTCGTTGTTCCGCTTACAGCCGGTGTGCTTACCCGTACTATCATGATCAGGAAAAAGGGTGAGCCATACTTTACAAAACAGTTCCTCCCGAAATGGAACGGCGTCACAATCATAGGACTGCTTTTGACACTGGTTATCATCTTCAGCTTCCAGGGTGAAATCATTCTGTCCCATCCGCTTGATATTCTCATGATTGCCGTACCCCTGGTTATCCAGACATTCCTGATCTTCTTTATCGCTTATATCTGGTCTAAGTTCTGGAAACTGCCTCACGATATTGCGGCCCCGGCCGGTATGATCGGAGCCTCCAACTTCTTTGAATTATCCGTCGCGGTAGCGATTTCCCTGTTTGGGCCCAAATCACCGGCAGCACTTGCGACGATTGTCGGTGTTCTCACGGAAGTTCCTGTCATGTTGATTCTTGTCAAAATTGCAAATAATACAACCCATTGGTTTCCTGCAAAAGGCGCAAACCAATTCGACAAATAAGGAGATGCCCAAAAATGAGTAAAATGATAATTTATGAACCGGCCATGTGCTGTTCTACAGGACTTTGCGGAGTTGGTGCTGATCCTGAATTACTTCGTATTTCTACGGTGGTTAATACTCTGAAAAAAAGCGGAATGACTGTGGATCGGTTCAATCTGAGCAGTAACCCACAGGAATTCGTTACAAACACCGAAGTTAACAAAATGATCATGGATTCAGGCGTCGATTGTTTACCTATTACCGTAGTTGACGGGAAAATTGCCAAGACAGCAGCCTATCCGACCAACGAAGAGCTTCTATCTTTTCTGGGGCTGCCTGAAAGCGCTTTGGCTGTTGAGCCCAAACGGGTAACAACATTAAAACTTGTACAGAAAGGCAAGAAGACAAAATGAAATTATTTAATCCCAAAGAGAATGTCACAACAAAATATATGTTTTTTACAGGAAAAGGCGGCGTTGGTAAGACATCCGCTGCCTGCGCCACTGCTGTCACTTTAGCCGACAGCGGCAAAAAGGTGCTTTTGATCAGTACGGATCCTGCGTCGAATCTGCAGGATGTTTTTCATGCAGAACTGACCAATA